>Ga0315914_1000428_pt1 | contig 51614 bp, 34 predicted proteins | sample MpolenodulesMG_FD_203920 | JGI IMG/M metagenome (GOLD analysis project Ga0315914, IMG submission 203920) | Medicago polymorpha root nodule microbial communities from Los Angeles, California, United States - elongated nodules | ecosystem: Host-associated > Plants > Roots > Nodule | place: USA...
GTCCTCTTATAGTAATGAGGACAAAGGACAATATTTTCTCTCAATATCTCCTAAAATACTCTCTCAAATGGAACAAGAATTCTCACCAAAATACACATAGGTGTATGTTACAAAGTGTGTTTGAATTGTTTTTTTTTTAATGATGATCATGCTCCACGACATATGAAGCTGAATATATATAGCCTTCACTCCTTAATTCTTAATGGTGAAGCAAAGTGACACATGGCAAGCAAGTAGGAGGTGTAAGCACATGTGACACATGGCAAGCAAGCAGGAGATGTAAGCATTCAACACATGTGACACATGGCATGCAAGTAGGAGGTGTGAAGCATGCAACATATGTGACATGTAAAGCTTGGAGACAATCCTTAACCACTAAGGAATAAGGTGCCGTAAAGTGCAAAAGAAAAACTTCACAATTAAGTACTTAACCACAAGTAGCATTGGAATGAGAGCCACATAATCTAACAATCTCCACCTTGGATCAAATTCGTTAAGTGCTCATCACCAAATAAAGCCCCGAAGGGCACTTAACTGCTGTAGAGACCAAGCAAGTCCAGACAATGTTGAAACTTGGTATTTGTAAGTGGCTTGGTAAGCATATCTGCTGGATTCTCAGAAGTGTGAATCTTTTCAACTACAATTTCACCAGCAACAAAAATATCTCAAATAAAGTGGCGCTTTACATCAATGTGTTTGGTCTTGTCATGATAATGATTATTCTTGATCAAATGAATAACACTTTGGCTGTCACAGAACACGGTAAGAACACCCTGTGTAAGACCAAGTTCATTGACCAAACCTTGAAGCCAAATAGCCTCTTTAACACCATCTGTTGCTAAAATATATTCTGCTTCAGTTGTAGACAATGCAGCAATAGATTGAAGTGTAGCTTTCTAGCTGATAGCACTATTACAGAGAGTAAATATGTAACCAGAAAGAGATCTTCTTCGATCAAGATCACCACCATAATCTGAGTCAACATAACATACAATATCATTGGTTGTAGCCATTTTTCTGTCAAATACGAAGCCAATATCGGAAGTACCTTTTAGATACCGAAAAATCCATTTTACAGCACTCCAGTGACTTTTGCCGGGATTATGCATATACCGGCTTACCATGCTAACATAATATGCTAGATCTGTTCTAGTGCATACCATGACATACATAAGACTACCAACTGCACTAGCATAAGGAACATACTACATACGCTCCATTTCTTCCTTTGTGTCTGGACAAAGTTCTGAAGATAACTTGAAATGTGTAGCAAGTGGTGTAGAAACAGGTTTGCAATTATTCATATTAAACCTGTCAAACACTCTCTCAATATAATTTTGTTGAGATAAGAATAGTTTACCAGCTTGACGGTCCCTGCAGATCTCCATACCAAGAATTTTCTTTGCTGCCCCTAATTCTTTCATATCAAACTCATTACTGAGTTGAGTTTTCAATTTCTTGATCAAAGACTTGTCACGTGATGCAATTAGCATATCATCAACATAAAGTAACAAGTATATGAAAATCCATTTTGAAAATTTTGAAAATAGATGCAGTCATCATATTGACTTCTGCAATAACTTTGCCCAATCATGAAAGAGTCAAACCTTTTGTACCAATGCCTTGGAGCTTGCTTAAGACCATATAAAAATTTCTTCAAACGACAGACAAGATGCTCCTTTCCAGGAGTAATAAATCCCTCAGGTTATTGCATGTAAATTTCTTCTTCAAGCTCTCCATGTAGGAAAGTTGTCTTAACATCAAGTTGCTCTAACTCCAAATCAAATAAAGCAACAAATGCAAGTAAAACACGAATGGAAGTATGACGAACAACAGGTGAGAATACCCCATTAAAGTCAATACCTTCCTTTTGATTAAAGCCTTTAACGACAAGTCGTGTTTTGCATCTTGGATCTTTAACCCCGGGAATGTCGTCTTTCTTCTTATAGATCCATTTACACCTTAGTGGCCGTTTTCCTTTAGGAAGCTCCGTCAAATCCCAAGTACCATTTTTATGAAGACTCTCAATTTCTTCATTCATAGCCACTAGCTACAGGGAAGATTCAACACAAGAAACTGCTTCAGTATAGCTGGCAGGTTCAACACCATCATTTACCTCTTGTGCAATAGAGAGTGCATAAGCAACTAACTTGTCACTATTAGTGTATCTAGCTGGCTTTCTAATTTGTCTTCTATCTCTTTCTCGAGCAATAGAATAATCATCTCTTGGTTGCTGAATAGGAGAAGTGGTACTATCATCACGATCATCATCAACACAATGGTCATTAATGTTGGATTCATTTGTTGAAGAAGACGAGACATCAACATTAGGAGCTGCAGACTTTAATACAAACTCCACCTTCTCGCTAGTACTCTGCAAATTACCTGTACTAGTAGAAGAAGACACAAAAGACTGTTTTCCAGAAGATAATAATGCATCCTCATTAAAAGTCACATCTCTACTAAGAATTAGTTTTTGTGATTTTGGATCAGAGCACCACAAACGATAGCCCTTAGACTCAGATGCATAACCAAGGAATATGCACTTAACAGCTCTTGGAGCTAATTTGCCATCATTGACATGTGCATATGCAAGACATCCAAAAATTCTTAAATTAGAATAATCAACAGGATTACCTGACCAAATCTCTTCTGGAACTTTGAAGTCAAGTGCCGAATGTGGAGAACGGTTGACCAAGTAACATGCAGTAGATGCTGCCTCAGCCCAAAGATCACGTCGATGCCATAACCCAGCATTTGAGAGCATACACCGAGCTCTCTCAAGTAGAGTCTTGTTCATTCGTTATGCAACACCGTTTTGCTGGGGATTCCTTAGAATGGTTTTGTGTCTAGCAATACCATGATTTGTGAAAGTCACCACTGCAGAACTCTAATCCATTATCTGTTCTGAGCTTCTTCACATTCTTCCCTGTCTGAGTTTCAACAAGAATTTTCCACTTCTTGAATGTGGGAAAAGTGATAACATGTAAAATACAACATCATTTCAGCTCGTTTTGTGTGTAGTTTAGGCCTATATTCTCTTGTTTTGTCTATGTTATGTTGGGTTGTATGACTATGTTTCAGGTACACAGCAATAGAGGCCTCCATGCGCAGAAACGGCGAAATTCGGCGAGAAAACGAAGAAAGGAAGAAGTCCTATAGAATTCAGCTTCAGGGTGACGGCCGTCACATCCTGTGACGGGTAGACCGTCACCCTTCAACCTGACATGGCCGTCACCAACGTCCCAGACCGTCACCGGTCACCACCCCGTGACGAGCAGATCGTCACACCCTGTGACACCCGTCACGGGTTCGGGAGGATCAGTCTCCCCTTCCAGAAACGGTTTTTCCAGGTTTCTCTCCCACTCTCTCCACCTGCAGAGACACACGACCAGAGCACGTTGTTAAAGAAGCTTGGCTTATAAATAGGTCCAAAGAGGAGAAAGAGGGCGTGGAAGAGTTTTTAGGCAAGCATTACTGATACAGAAGCATTTTCTTTGTAATCTGAATCTTAGTTTATCATTTTGACTCAAGTCTGTCACCAAAGAAACCTTGTTACATTGCAATATTAATTCAATAGCCATTATTTTCCCAATTCCAATTGATTTAGTACTGTGTTGTGTGAGCTGCTCTCCTTTTTATTTCACCATTGCTGCATTTGTTTACTTCAATTCCAATTTGGAATTGTTATTGTTGTTGCCATATTTATGCTGATTTCTTAGACCGTAGCTGATTCCTATTGACATGGTTTTCTCTATTTATATCCAATTTCCATCAATTAACAGGTTTTGTCCACTTTGTTTATATTGATTCATAGTCTGTTTGTTTTAATTTTCTGTTGTTTCAATGATGATGAATGTTATGAATGAAGTTCTGTTTAGTATAGTTACTATGTCTGAGTAGATTTTTATAAGTGTCCGGAATGTAGAAACTGTCGTACCAATGATGTTCAGCTGAAATGTATGATTGAAGTTTATAGCAGGGAGTATTTTTATGCCTGAATATTCTGATTTTTAACGATGAATTTTTACAGCGAAAACTGAAAAAGCATGATATCTGTTTCGTATCAAAAGAACGAAACTCGTATCTGTCTGTAGAATAATCAGGAATTATTTTAGTAATTCAGCGATAGCGTTTTCTTAAAATAATTTTGACATTCTTAATTTTCAAAAACGCTATTTTAAACGTTAAGTCGTACACACGAAAGCTGATGACTGTGAGTTTAAAATACGGAGTCAGTATTGCGAAAGCAGACTGATTTCTTTAAATTAAAATTATGCTAAAAATAACTTTTCATACAAAACTTGATTATCTCGAAATTAAAGGAATTTTGACGTTATAAGACGTACACGCGAAAGCGGTCGAATAGATTATAAGGTCAGAATTTTGTGTCGTGATCGTGAAAGCGAGGCGACCACTTTTTAATTTATTCCTTTTTACGTGCGAAAATATTTTCCTATTATAAAAATAAACGCTACTCAGCTGATATCAACGGTCGACATAAGCTATATTTTGGGCACTCGTTTATTAATTAATTAGAACAATTCAATTTCCTAAGTTTTTCACCCATATCATTTACAATCGCCTTAGATAAACAACGTAACAGTTAATTACGGTACTTGACATTGGTCTCTGTGGATTCGACAACCTTTTATACTAAAACAGATATTTCCGTACACTTGCGGAGCTATCAAAAAGTCTCATTTTTATGTCGTAGAAAATAAACCCAAACTTTACGAGAAAAATCATCAATGATAGTCATCATATAGCGGCGTCCTCCATAGGAAGAAAATTTTGAAGGCCCCCAAAGGTCAGAATGAATATAATCAAGAATACCTTTGGTACGGTGAGTTGCAGTAGAGAAACTAACCTTTTTCTGTTTCCCAAAATCACAATGTTTACAAAACTCCAACTTACCGATGCCTTGTTTATCAAGACTACCTTGCTTGCTCTGAAGATGCATGCCTTTTTCACTCATATGGCCCAGGCGCATGTGCCATAATTTAGTGACATCATTCTCAGGCTTAGAAGATGATACAGTTGTTGAACCTGTCACAACAGTCCCTTGCAAGACATATAAACTACCAATTCGGTTAGCTTTCAATAAAACAAGAGAACCTTTTGATACCTTTAGAACTCCACCTTCAGCTGAGTACTTGCACCCGAGATACTCGAGAGTGCCAAGAGAAATTAAATTCTGCTTCAAATCAGGTATATAGAGGACGTTAGCCAAAGTCCTGACAACACCATCATTAGTCTTGATCTGAACTGTACCTATTCCTACAACCTTGCATTGGGCATCATTACCCATCAAGACAACACCACAATCAACAGGTTCAAAAGTGGTAAATAAATCCTTATAAGGACACATATGAAAAGTACATCCAGTATCAAGAATCCATTCTGTTTTACTCCTCTTCTTAGAAGAATCAGCTTCAATATTGGCAGCTTCAGGGGATTGTGGAAATTTTCCTTTTTCTTGTTTTTCTTGTTTTTCTTCAAGATAAAACAATCAGAAATCTCGTGGCCAAATTTCTTGCAACAGCGACATGTTTTGTTGGATTTGCGTCCTCTGGATTTTGATCTAGAGTTTTTGTGACCGGTACTCCCTTTTTCTTGAGTTCTACCTCTAACACTTAACCCCTCACCCTTGTCCACATAATGAACTTCGAGATCAAATTTTTCTTTGGACAATAAATTAGATTTAACATCTTCAAATGATAATGTATCATTATTTCCATACAACATGATTTCTTTGAAATGTTTGTAGGTAGAGGGTAAGGAGACAACCAACAAAACAACTTTATCTTCATCATCAATTTTAACATCAATATTTTCCAGATCCAAAATGATAGAGTTAAATTCATCAAGATGAGATTGAATAGGAGTACCTTCAACCATTCTAATGGTATATATACGTTTTTTGAGACGAAGCTTGTTTGCAAGGTTCTTGGTCATGTATAGAGTTTCTAACTTCAGCCATAATCTCACAGCAGTTGTTTCATTGACTACTTCACGGAGAACCTCTTTAGACAAGAAAATTTGGATGGATGAAAGCGCCTTTTCATCCAAATCGTCCCACTGATCGTCGGTCATGGAAGCGGGTTTCTTCGACTTTCCATCTAAAGCTTTCTTTAATCCGTTCTAAGTAAGAACGACCCTCATCTGGACTCGCCAAATAGAAAAGCTAATCTTGCCATCAAACTTCTCAATGTCAAATTTAGGAGACATTATGAAATTCCCAACTTAGAGCTCTGATACCACTTGTTAGGGTATCAGTGCAATGCGGAAGCACAGGATCGATGAAATTGAGAATTAAAGAGAAGTAAGTAAAATAACAAGAGAAATAACACACAAGATTTACGTGGAAAACTCCTCAATATGAGAAGTAAAATAACACAGGCGATCACGAGCAAAGTTCCACTATGTAAAAGAAAAGAGTACAACAAGTCCTCTTATAGTAATGAGGAAAAAGGACAATATTTTCTTTCAATATCTCCTAAAATACTCTCTCAATGGAACAAGAATTCTCACCAAAATACACTCAAGTGTATGTTACAAAGTGTGGTTTTAATTGTTTTTCTCTATCTGATCACGACACATAATTGTTCTCTATATAGCCTTCATTCCTCAATTCTTAATGGTGAAGCAAAGTAGCACATGGCAAGCAAGTCGGAGGGGTAAAGCATATGCAAGCAAGTAGGAGGTGTGAAGCATGCAACATATGTGGCATGTCATGCTTGCAGGCAGTCCTTACCCACTAAGAAATAAGGCGCTGTAAAGTAAAAAAGAAAACTTCACAATTAAGTACTTGACCACAAATAGCTTATAGATGAAGGAATTGAATGAGAGCCACATAATCTAACAATTCTTTCTCTTCAATCTTGACCCTAAGTGTCCATACTCCCATCAAGAATAGATAATAAAGTTTTTGTCTGTCAATCACTATATTCTGAGCTGACATCTGCAGTAACTCAATGAGAATCATGAAAAAACCAGTTTTGTATATATAAACTTATTGTTTTATCAGTAAACCATTATAAAACTTTGTATAAAATGTCTCTAATAACAACTCAAATATGTGGCAATTGTAGCACCTATAACTCCAATAATATGTAGTTGTTATGTTTTCAAAATTTTTTTTTGTTAAATTAGTATAAAACTTCATATTGTTAAATTGGTATAAACCGGACTGGTCATTTTTTTATTGATAATCTTCCTTCTTTAGTTGACTAAGAATCTTTTACTTTTATTTCTGATTCTTCCTTTGTAGGTTACTCAAGTTAACCATGCGTTCTTTAACTACTCACATAGCATATATTCAAGTAATCCGTGTAACCACAGGGTTTGAATCAAGTTAGTAAATAATGCCACCAATGTTATTTGAATATGTTCAGAATTCGGCCAAGGACTACTTCGGGTTAGACCTAACTCAAATTTAGGACTTGAAGCCAGGTATGTCCGTGCAATAGACATGCCCTAAATCCCACTAGATAGCGACTCGAACCAGTAAATCTTCAATGTCCAGTCCGAATCCGATGCCAAAGGACCATTTAGATGGTCACACATGTCCCTCAACGACAATTGTCTAGATGAAGACTTAATAGCCAGAAACCATACTTATTCACTATATATACCATGCATAGCAATGATTCAGGTAACACACTTTTTCACATAATATAACCGCACTGTATCTTAAACCTTTACTGTTTTCAGCGTCGGAGCGCGTGTAGGTACACCACCCCTCCTTCGATGACAAAGACTCACGGCGGATTACGGTGGACGACGATAAGCTTATCTCATATACACAATGGATCTCTACCCAGAAAACCATCTTCTTAGGTCCAACCGGATCAATGCAAACTTCACTAGGGATCGAACCCTAGAAACAATCTCTTCAAATCAAAAAGATGGTCATCGCTTGATCTGTCCACCACAACGTCAGCGGAGATCAGAATGAAGGAATTGGCGGAATCGTAGCATCATCATATTCAGTCCCAGAGACAACCGTAAGAACTCTCAGGCTCGTTCTTTCACTGGTTAAACAATAACCTATGGTCATATCAACAATAATAGTTCACATTGGGAATTAGGGTCAAACACCCCCACAAATGATGGATATGCCACCCTGGTGTTCCCAACACCAAATGTAGTGACCCACAACGTGAAAATGCTAAGAAATCCACAAGCGACACCAAAACGTGAGGGTCCAAGGGAACCCACTGGTGGATGTTCACATCAATGGAACTTAAGGAAAGCCACCCGACACTGGAAACTGCTGAAAAATTACCACCTCAGAGATCTCATTGCAGCGATGAACCAACAATCTTAGATGTTGGAGACCCAAGTGATGTAGTGTTTTTAAAACTAATACGGATATGGCAAGTGTACCAGTCGTTTTAATCAAGTAAAAAAGTGATAAACAAAGTATCGTATCCACATGGATTGTCATTTCGTTCAAACAATTCGCGTTACTTATTTTTGTATATTGACGGTATAAAAGTTAATTTGCAATTTTTATCTGTTTGCAACAGAGCAAGTTTACATGTTTTGGTTGCAGAAAAGTAAGCATTAAGATTCTTTGAATCCCCTATGTATATTCGTTATTCGTTGTTGGATAATAAGTATAAATATTGTCGCGTTTATTTATCTTAGGTAGACTATACAAGTGATGAGGCCGTTGGGAGTTCCTAATTAGGTAAGGAACCACCTGAAATGAATGGGAATCATCCACTAAGTACCTACTTAGGTCTTTCCCTTCAATGGCTAATTGCACCTATTGATCACATGGTGATCCTTACGTGTGGAGTTTTGCTAATTCAAAGGTAATTGAAACATAAACTTTATGTTGGCTTTCCAGTGTTTCCCAAGGAAATGAAGGCCAAGGTTCCCTTAGGTCTGCCCATCTATGAATCATAGGACCCTCATAGCACACTCTCTCTACGCTTACTTAGTAGTTCTACCAACGGGCATCCCTAATCTATGTCTATCTTACTAAGGGTTTCAAGAGAATAGTTCTATTAGGTTGTAGCTTAAATCAGACAGCTAGGTGCTTGTTTCCCTAATTACTAACTAGTTAATTCCTAGGTTCAGTAAGGCACCACTCGACTCAATGGGCACCATCCACTGAGTACCTATTTTAGGGTCAACAATTATTCCAATATATTTGGCTAATTAATAATTACTTACTTCCTAGACATATAGTTATTAGTAAAGTGATATAAATATAAAGATATAAGCATCCAGTTAGTGATAGCAATATTAGGCCTTGTCACAACCTATGTACCTAATTTAAGGTTGCACCTCTCACAGAAATAAAACTACTTCCTAATAAAATTTAATAGTGAACAAAAGAATAAATAAACTAAACTACATATTAAATTAAGTAAATACCTAAGAAAAATATACAGAGGTTAATCTTAGAACTCTAACCTAAAAAGATTTAGTAACACATTGTAACTAAAAACAAATTACTAAAGATAAAAACATACCCTAGAAAATCAAGGAGAAGATAGAAACTCTCCCGAAGCTCCAAAGTTGCCTTCCTCTTGAACTGCCACAGTCCTGAATGAGAAATTCTGAAAGAGGAAGGTTGGTATTGATGGTAAAAGTTTCTACCTGGGTTTGGGCTAAAAGTGCGGGCTTTACGCAAAATGAAAGCAGGAAAAGACAGTTGCGCCCCAACTTTTTGCATGAACGGGGCGCATAAAAAATGCCCTAGGCGCATGAGAGTAGAGCAATTTTCATGCCCTAGGCGCATCGATTGATAAATTCATGCCCTAGGCGCATTTTGTCTCTCTTTTGAGCCCAATCTTCGATTTTCCGTCGTTTTTAGGTCTTTGTCTTCAAATAACTTGCCTCGATACTTAGGGAACATAATTCCTCCCATTTGTAAGTCTTTTGAGGCCTCTTGAATCTTTTTTCTTGTTTCTTGAATCTTCACAATTCTTCAGTTGTTCTTGATTTTCCGATTTCCATGTTTTCTTCGAGAATTACTTCAAAAACCCCCTAAAATTGCTATGTTTTGGGAAAACTATAATTATAGACTCAAATATTGAAAACATTAGAAAAGTCCCAAAATCATAGGCAATCGTTCTAATACTCCTCCTATTTGCTTCTAAATCCTACTGAAAATAACTGAAAAACATGCTGCTAAGAATAACGTAAGATGACCTGTCATTATAACCCCAAACTTAAACTGTTGCTTGTCCTCAAGTAACGAAAGAAAAACATAATTTATTCTTTGCTTCTTTTTTTCAGGAAAAAAATACCTTTCTGGGAGTTGTCCTTAAGAATCATTCATCACATTTATAGCAGAGCGACAACTAACTTACCACAATACATTCAAGCGGGTCCGGCTTGGTGAAAGGAACCTATATTCTTAGCCATACTCTTTTTAGAAAAATGGCGAAAGTGACCTCCCATGTTTATCCTCTTTTGAAAAACCTCATTTTTGACTAAGTCAACCCTATCATGTTGTGTTGTATTGTTCATGTCTATGATGATGATAATCCTCGCACGTGCCCGTCCTTTTTTTTTTTTGCCAAATTTTCTTTTTTATAATTAGCTAATTATACGCGTGGAATAAAAAAATTAATAAATACACAAGTGGCATGACACTTATAGTTGACCAGGTCAAATTGAGGTTTTGCAAAAGGGGTAAACACTGGGGTCACTTTTGCCTTTTTTTTAAAAGAGGTCAAAATCATTACTTTTACAAACTTAAGGGGTGAATAGTGCATTTAAGCCTAAAAAAAATAAGACACAACAATTTAAATTTAAATTGGTGCGCGTAATATAAATTTAAATAGGAGCGTGCAATTTAAAACTACGCGAACAATGATTGAAGATAAAAAAAAATTACAATTGCATATGTTAATATAATATTTTATAAGTAGCACATGTAAAAAAAATGATGCGAACAATAATTGAAGACAAATAAAAATAACACTTACATTATTTGCATTATACCACAACGACAATGCAACATGAGAAGCATAAGAGGACAACACAAATATATCCTAAGGCCCTCCCGAAAAGGGAGGCGCAACAGGTAACTACTCTAGGATTTCCTGAGCTGCAAGTTCATCCTTGTATGGTTAATGCACATCATCCTCACCCTGCTGAACATCGCCACCATCAACCATATCCGAAAACTGCTGGGCATCATAACCACCATTCATGACATTGTGTAGCTGATCTTGATAATTCATGTACTGGGTCGGGTCTTCCACTTGTGACTTTCTAGGCTGAGAATTGTCTTCACCATCATTGCGATTCGACCTCCGGTCTCTTCCCCTCTTTGGGATGTGAGCGTTTATCCTTTTCCGCCTGACGCTACTAGTCATGGTAAGCCTATCAGATATGGTCCTATTTTGGTCAAGCTGATGTCTCTGCTCTTGGTCAGACATATCTACACATAATTTTAAAAAATTAACATCATTGAAAAAAAAACATTAACAAAATTAACATCATAAACTAATTAAAAAACAATCTAATATCATTAAATTAACAAAATTAGCATTCTGAAATAGTCATCAAAATGAACAAAAATATACATTCATCAACATCATCATATACATTTATCAAAAATACAATTCTATTTGAGAATTCTCACAATTATAACATCATGGACTTCTACACTATCACAATCTAAAACAACCAATATCAACATTCTCATTTAGGCATTTTAACAAACACTTTTAGTGCAAAATATGAAACTTAATATCATTGTGTTAATTTGACACCACTCAAAACCACATTCTACTTAAACATCAATTACAACAACTACATTCATTTATAAATTCATAAACTACATATGCAATCATCAAAATGTCAATTCCTACATCAACCCTAACCACATGAAAACTACCAAAATTAACAAAAATAAACCTACACAAACTAACATTATTATTAATACTACTTACTTTTAGTTTTGTAGGGATGATTCACTTGATTTTCGTCAAAATGGAATTTAGAGGATTGTTGGATTTTGAGAGGTTTTGGAATTAATCTTGAGACTGGTATGAAACTGATACAAAATTGGTGAAAAGTGCAATCTTTAACTTTATGAAAGTCAAAAAGTTGTTTTTAATAAAAAAAAAAAATTCAAGAATTAAAAAATTATCCTTATGACACTAGTTAACAACATAGTTTTGAAAACCGGACCGTACCGGCCGATTGAACCGGTCCGACCATGAACCGGAGGGGTGGCCGGTTCGGTTGATACGTTGGATCGGTCATGCTATCGAACCGGTATGAACCGGCGTGACTGGATAAACCCGTGAAAAATCGGCGGTTTTGAGAGCCAACCGGGTTATTGCTTTTTTATATTGAAAAAAAGGAAACTGCACCCAATGAGATTTGAACTGGTGTACCGGAAGTGATGCTCTCCCTAACTGCTGCACCAGGCATTTCTTGTTTCCTAAATGATTTGTTGTTATAATTATATATATTTAAAACTAGCAAATACTAAAACTACATACAATTTAATTGACATTTTAACTTGTATTTTTTCTTTCCTCAAAAACAAAGAAACATGTATCGTTATCTCTCTTTATTTTTTATTTTTTTATTTTTTTCATAATATAGTGTAAAAGGTGTTCCGATTATTTTTTGGTCAAAGTGTTTTTAATTTACTATACTCATATTATATATATTTTTCTTAAACAGAGTATGTGTTTGATCAAATAATTATGTCATAGTAAATGAACTAAAATTTAAATAAAAAATTTGAAAAATCATCTTAATTTATGTATTTTTTAAAATATTTATTAGTATTATTTTTTTTATAGACCGAGTCATCTTATTTAATACAGAGGTAAAAACTTTATGGAGACCGGGTTGTACGACTGAGTCATCCAATTCAATCTGATTCTTTCATACGGTTCAACCAGTGACCTAGTGGTTCGAACAATAACCCAGTGACCCACTACCCTTACCGAGTCGATGACCGGTTCAGTTTTTAAAACTATGGTTAACAAAATCCTTAAAAATTTACAACAATTAATTAATGATAGCATTTATTTTGATGATATTGATATAATACATTTTCAGAATTTCTAACGTTTTACTCCCCACCTAGTTTTTTTGCGCCAGTACCAAAAAAATTAATTAAAAGACTGAATTGATAGCGTCACAACCAGGCTAATATCATTCCCCATTCTCCATGTAGGAAGGTATTTTTAATATCTAGCTAGAATAGGGACCACTTCTTTGATGCAACAATAGCCAGTAAAGTCGTAATCTTCATAAACTAAAATTAAGGTTTCCTATTGTTAAATTGCAGGAAGGAAGGAGAAATTGGAAAATTAAAACTATTTCAGTCAAAACAAGTAGGATTAATAAAAAACTCGATTACAATTTTATAAAATACGTAATTACAGTTTTAGTCTCTCTGTTTTTATTTATTTAGAGAATTGGTTCTCTCGTTTAAAATCATCCGGTTTCAGATAACTCTATCAGTATATCATATTCGACATCATCACATCGTGACATGTCATTTATATTACTCCCTCCGATCACTATTATAAGATGGTGGCTGTCAGTTCATTCACAAGTTGCATAAACTGTTTTTGGACAATAATTGGTTATGTCGTTTCTTATAATTCCAGATTGGGGTTATAATATAGTACATTGTAAATGCAGAATTGTCTAAAGCTTGACTTGTAGTATTATTTATGACTTTCTTAAGTCTTTCGTATGTCATTTTCATCCTATAAACATCACTGGCCCATATACTTGTGCAATCAATTTCTGGGTGATTCATCATTTAACTTTCTAAAACTGTTGCTGTTATCATCTTAAAATGAGTTAAGAATACACAATCACATTTGTTAATTAGGTTTTTATATCGGGTCTAACTAATACGTAAAATGAGAGGTGTTACTCTTACCGATAAGTGTGTTTACTTGCATCGTTGACTTGCTCTCACCTCTTAAGTTTCAAATACATGTTATATATATTGACACTCTCTACCTCTATGTTATTGATATATCTGAACTTCTCTCTTCCTTGTTAATAATTTTAAGATAAGATGGCCACATCCACTCAATGTTTCTTCCTTTCACTCATTCTCATTTGGTTCATATCTCAAACATCTTTTGGAGCTATTACTATTCACCCCGATGAAAGTATGTTACTTATTTCTGCTATAGCTACCAAACAGTATATAAATTTCTTTCATCTTTCTTTTCAAGTTATTTTCATCTAAGGATTCATGTTAGTTCAAATATCATGTATTATTTTTTGCTCATGTAGAAATTCTGTATATTTGAAGACATGTGTGTGTAGTTTAGAATTTTTTTTAGTACTAAGCTCATAGCTCTGAATTGTATCTATATTTAGAGAAAGCTCTTGAAGTTATAGCTAAATCACTTGGTAAGAAGGATTGGAACTTCGACGTAGATCCATGCAGCAATAAACCTAACTGGGTTACGCCTCCCATACAGAAAATCGTAGAGAATAATGTCACCTGTGACTGCTCTATTCCTGGTGACAACTTCTGTCATGTTGTTGCAATGTAAGTCTCTATTGATGTTGTATATGTGTGAATGAGTTTGGTCAGTTAATACAATGTAAAAAAATTAAATGGTATGTATTTTTACTAAAATCAATAAGTTTGTCTATAAACTCTGCATTTGAATAGCATTCTTTTTCATTTGAAAATAACTAATACATATATTAGAAGTAAGTTCTTTTAATAACTTTTTTTATGAGAAAATGAACATACAGAACTTTGAAAGGGCAAAATCTCCCGGGAACTCTCCCACCGGAAATGAACAGGTTGCATTATCTTCAAATTATGTATGTAATTCTCACACCTTTCCTAAATCCAAATTTTGCATCTATATATTATTTTGCATGACAAACTCTTTCTCTCCTTCTATTACAGTGAACTCTCTCGCAATTACTTGAACGGTCCAATTCCTAAAGAATGGGGCTCCATGACAAATCTTCGTGAAATGTATGATTAGATTTTTTTTTTCTTTCTGGTTTCAGTCATAGATTGTTCTGCATATTATATGATATTCACATATGAGTCTTATTATACATTCTTTATAAGGATTTGCATTCATAGCTAGAAGTAATAACATGTTTCTTAATCATAACAGTAGACTCCCCGGAAATGGTTTAACTGGTTCAATACCAAAGGAGATTGCAAACATATCTACTCTCCAGTTTTTGTGAGTTTCTCATTATCCCACTTAGCAACTTTTTTTTCTTCTTTCCATAAGTATATAAACATGTATGTGTTGAATCCAAATTAGTTTTAGTAGAACCTAACTTTAACTTGAAATGTATAGGGAGTTAGTTGGCAATCATATGTCTGGAAATATTCCTCCAGAGCTTGGGAATCTAACCCAGATTCGAACACTGTAAGAACTTTATTATGAAAGCCAAATGTTAAAATTCCACTTTTATTTCCATGGCTTTGAATCATCATTTACCGTTTTGTTTTTAAATTATATACAGCCGACTTTCCTCGAATAATTTTACTGGAGAATTACCCATGACATTGGCCAAGCTCATTACATTGCAAGATTTGTAAGTTTCAAACTTTTATGGTGATGTTTAAGTGATAACCAAATTTTTATATAATTTTTATGCCCTCTCTGATCAATGCAGCCGTATTACAGACACTCAATTCTCTGGAAAGATACCTAATTTTATTCAAAACTGGACAAATATCAAGTCACTGTATGCACTCTCTTTTTTATTTTAATTTTTCCTCATATCTAATTGCTTTTGTATTGCTTTAAATTATCGATGTTTACTTTACTTTTGACAGAACGATACAAGGAAGTGGATTAACTGGGCCGATTCCTTCTGGAATTTCACTTTTGACAAACTTAACGGACTTGTATGTATGATATTTTATTTTAACGATAAAGCAAGGGTTGAAATTTCACTTTCATTTGAATTATGTTTACATGGCTTTGATTTTATTGTGATATTCAGGAGAATTTGTGATTTGAATGGATCTGAATATGAACCTTTGCCACAACTTAATAATATGAGATCTTTGAAAACACTGTGAGTTGATTTCCTCTGCCTCTCTCAGAAATAGAGAAGAAAAAAAGAAGAAAGAGAGGCACTAATAATATATCGTTGTCTATGTTATTGTTTCACAGGATTCTGAGGAACTGCAATATCAACGGAACGCTGCCTGAAAATCTTGGGAATATGGGATTATTAAAACACTTGTAATTTCTTCCTCGCTACATTTCGTTTGGCATCTTTTTGAATAATCTAATTTCAATGCATAATACTGAAATACATTAGGGACTGCTAACTTTCTATGTTTCTTGTTTATATTTTTACTTCAACTAATAGAAACAAGAGAATATAGATCCTATATTCTCCTCGCCATTTTCTTTTACATGTTTTGAAAACAAATTTACCATTTTCATTGTTTTTAAGTTTCTTAAGTTAAGCTTGGTTTTTTTTTTTTGGTCATGACGTTGAGCTTAGTTTATTCTTTAACCATTGGTATCTTTGTTTTTGTTATTACTATTTTGATATATGTACAAGCTCTTTAACTTATTGTGTTCCAGGAATGTTTTTTACGACAAATTTTCTCAGTAGCAGTTTAACTCATTCTCAATATGATATCTCTTTCAGAGACCTCAGCTTTAACAACATAAGTGGAACAATTCCAAGTACTTATGCTGCCATGAACAGTTCAGAATACATGTATGAAATTCATCATAGTTTCTTACCGCGATTCTATTTTACAGTATATTTTAAGTCACATATCTTTCGACTTTTTTATGCCTACAAGCTAGTGTGAAGTATAGCTTTATAATATTCTTAGATCCAATGAAGACTGAACTCAACCTAAATACATGAATAAATGTCAACACATGGAAGGGTCCCTCAAGACAGTTATCTAATCAATTAAACCGTTCATAGAGAAGAAGAGATAAATATGTGTGATTAAAGATATCTACCTCAATTTCTTAGAGGTGCATATTAATATCTTGATATTCTTTTGTGGTAGATTTTTAACCGGAAACCTTCTCACTGGATCAGTGCCTCCTGCTTTGGGACATAATGCCGATGTGTGAGTTATCTTTCTCATACTACTTGCATGGTGTACTTCATTTACGCGCAGATGAAAGATATCATCCGTTTCTTATTTACCTTTCTAAGTGGACTTTTCTTTTTCTTTTTGCTTGCTTCGCTGCATTTTCCCTTTCATTTTATTTAAGAATTGTCGTTTTAGCTGTATAGAGATCTTTCATACAATAACTTCAGCATCAGCGAGAATCAGAAGTGTCAAGATGAAAAAGTGTAAGAAACCTTGCATCTATGTTCTTTTATTTGCAAACTTAATTAGGAACTTTCCTGATGCACCACATTCTCTAATTTGTCACAGGAACTTGTTTTCTACCTCATGGGCACGCAATGACATGTAAGTTTTCTATTATAAATACTAAACCATGTATCTACATCCTTTCTATTTTCCTTTTATTAATTATGTGATGAATCTTATTATTCTAATCATGTTAACTTGCTCTACTCCTTCCATCCTTGCAGAGGAACAGCGTGTTTGAGCATTGAATGTCCCAAACGTGAGTTTCTTAATGTTGAATTTCTTATAAACAGCTAAGATCTCACTATTGTTTTTGATTTCTTTTTATTTTAAAAAAAGCTCTCGGAAGAGAATGATTCAAAATATGATCCCAAGAAGAGAGCTACATAGTTAGATAGAAACGAACTATGAATAATGCAGAGAACAAATGGGATATCCATTCATAAAATATATCCATGGAATAATTGGCAGTTAACTGTTATGCCACACAATCAACAATTTCTCAATCTACCTCCTATATGCTCAAATTTGTCAAAATACACTACCGGAAGCACACTTCTAGTAAAACCTCGGTGTTTCTGAGTGGCGGATTGAGAAATCACCTACACAACCTGGCTCCATTGAGTACATGCCCAAAACAAAAAATCGAGAGCCCGCATACAGAAAAAATCAAGTTAAGATAAAAAAGGAGCTCCGAGGCAAAAAAAAAAGCAAGTCACACCATAACAAATTAAAGAGACTTATCTAGTTGGACTTAAGGGGGAGCGTTGGAAATTAAGGAGCCCATCAGTGGGAGCAAGGAAAACTAAGGTGTTTAGAAGTCGTGGAAAATTTGTGTCCATTGGTTCGAATTTTGGACCATGAACGTCTCACTCTTAAGAACACCAACCAGTCCACTATGTTGCTACACTCAACAGGCCTCTGCAATAAACCAACAGTGGGAAAGAAACATGATAGTTAAAAAAGGGAGAGAATGAGTATAGAAAAGTACAATTTTAAGGAACATGTTTTTCTTTGTTTGATTTTTGTAGTTATCTGATAATTCTATAGTTTCTCACATGATCTGCTCCACCCAGCCTCATACTCCCTTTATATAAATTGTGGTGGAAGGCGAGTGACAATCAACAAAAGAACTTATGATGATGATTCAGATTCTCCTGGACCAGCTAGATTCTATCGCAGTTCAACTGGAAAGTGGGCATTGAGCACCACTGGTATATTCGTTGATAGTGATCAACTTCAGATAAATTATATCCCGAAAAACATCACCAAACTTACTATGGTGGATGATGAATTGTACACGAACGCACGTGTTTCACCTATTTCTTTGACTTATTATGGCTTTTGCCTCGCAAATGGAAGCTACACGGTATATCTACATTTTGTTGAAATAATGTTCACAGACAACGACTCTTATGGTAGTCTTGGACGACGTGTATTTGATATCTACCTTCAGGTACATGGTTTGACACTATTCTTCCAAATTCCAATAGTTACTCAGTGTTTCATAAATAGTTGTAGGGACAATCGAACTATTTTTTTAAATAGCCTACATAAATAGTTATGTGAAATGTTCACCAGGTTCCTATAGGGACATTGTCGAACTCTTTTTTTTTCTTCCAATTAAAATATTTGTAGGCTGTAATAATCATGAAAGTTTAAGGTTATGATTGAAATTTTGTAGGGGAATCTGGTGCAAAAGGGGTTCAATATTGCAGAAGAAGCAGGAGGAGTTGGTAAGAAAGTCGTAAAACTATTCAAAGATGTCGCTGTTACTAGTAATACCTTGGAGATCCGCTTGTATTGGGCTGGAAAAGGGACACAGTATCTCCCAAATAGATCAGTATATGGTCCTCTTATATCAGCTATATCAATTGAATCTGGTGGGTTATACTTGGCACGTTCCTAACCTTATGCTATGATCTCCATATTATGGTCTAATATTGAAATTTCTTGTATAATAATAATCAAGCAGATTCTCCACCTGGAAGCATATCTATAGGAGTTGTGGTTGGAATTGTGGTTGCAGCAACAATTATAATCATTCTAGTATTTGGTATACTATGGTGGAAAGGATGTTTTGGAAAGAAAAACTCATTAGCAAAAGGTGATTACAAAGAAATTTCCTTTGTTTCCATTTTTATCGAATGTTTTGCCAACAGAAATTATTCTAGTGATAAATAAAGTTGTGCATGTTGCGTAACCAAGTCTGAAGGCATTCTCTTATTAGTATATCATGTTATATATGGAACCTTTTTTTTTTTTTTGATCAAGTAAAGAAATTCTATAAAAGACCTGGAGAGGGCCAGTAGCAACAAAAGTGCTTACAACAAAACAAAAAGAATGTCCAAAACATTACATCACAAAGATTTATAACAAGGAAGGCTTGTGCAAGTTCTCAACAAACTAAACTAACAAAGCAGCTGATAAAAGAACAACACCAAAGTAATGGCATAAGCTACTAGCTAAACACCAAGGTTCACAAAGATGCTTTGAACACCTAATGAGATAGAATCAACAGTATCATAGAATATGTCTTGTTGCCTGAACAAGATGAACCTAGACTAGTTTTATTTTGATAAAAAAAATGTTGCAAGCTCACAAGAAATTGACTGTCGATGCAGAGTATCCGTCTGTAATTTTCTTAGTTCAAGAAATCTTTGATCTTTATTTTACTTCTATTAACAGAGCTGAAGAGTATAGACCTACAAACAAGTTTATTTACCTTAAGACAAATCAAAGCAGCAACAAATAACTTTGATATTTCCAATAAGATTGGAGAAGGAGGATTTGGTCCTGTTTACAAGGTATTATGCATAATATACTACATATATTTTTCAGCATATTCTTTCTCAACTTCTGACAAATAGCATTCCTCAAAATGCAGGGATGTTTACCCAATGGGACATTGATAGCAGTGAAGCAACTTTCTTCAAAATCAAAGCAAGGGAACCGTGAGTTTCTAAACGAGATAGGCATGATTTCTGCTTTGCAACACCCTTATCTTGTTAGACTCCATGGTTGTTGTGTGGAGGGAGATCAGTTGTTGCTGGTATACGAATACTTGGAAAACAATAGTCTTGCCCGTGCTTTATTTGGTAATTTTTCCAATATGGTACTTTGGTTTCTAATTATATGCTACTCCATATTTTCTAACTTAACACGTAGCTATGTAGTATCATTCTCTGATTTTTGTTACATTGACTAATAAAGGTCCAGAGGAACACCAAATAAAATTAGATTGGTCAACAAGGAAGAAGATATGTGTTGGTATAGCAAGAGGTTTGTCATACCTCCATGAAGAATCAAGACTAAAGGTTGTTCACAGGGACATTAAAGCCACAAATGTATTACTTGATACAGATCTTGCCCCTAAGATATCTGATTTTGGTTTGGCGAAACTTGACGAGGAGGATAATACTCACATTAGTACTAGAATTGCTGGGACCTAGTGAGTCACTGTAATTCTTGCCTTCTTTAGTTTATTAAAAAGTTCTCCAAAAAATATCAAACTCAATTCGAATGATAATTTTATAATATAATAATAGTTTGATATCTTGCTGTATCCTGATATCATGTTGTTCCAATTTTCTGTTTCAATTATGCAGTGGATACATGGCTCCTGAATATGCAATGCATGGTTATTTGACAGACAAAGCAGATGTTTATAGTTTTGGAGTTGTTGCTTTGGAAATCATCAGTGGAAGAAGCAACACCATTTATCGGTCAAAGGAAGAAGCATTTTATCTTCTTGATTGGGTAACTTTATGATATTTTCCCTTGGTCATGTAAATTCAATTTTCCATGGTACTATCTATTTACACTGTTTTTTGTGTCTTACATATACTGTTGTTGTAGTATTACATTCCACTAGAAGCACAATGAAGGGATAAAAAAAGGATGTAGCTTTAGTTTCTGTCAAAGAGTAATTGTACAAAACATTTCATACGTACTGTCAATTTCTAAAATCTTAATACCATTTACGCATTTTAGTAACATACTAGTACATCATTTTCCTTTTTAGTTATTAAACTTAAAATGACCAATTTTACATTGAAGAATTTTCAGAAGTTGAATGTATCTATTGTGAATGACTTGGGTTACACAAAACTATTCTTTGTTTAAAAAGGCACAGATGTTGAAAGAGAAAGGTGACTTGATGGAGCTAGTTGATAGAAGATTAGGTTCAGATTGCAAGAAAAAGGAAGCCATGGTGATGATCAATGTGGCTCTCCTATGCACCAACATCACTTCGAACCTTAGGCCCTCCATGTCGTTAGTTGTAAGTATGCTTGAAGGAAATACTGTGGTTCCAGAATTTGTGCCAGATTCAAGTGAAGTACTGGATGAAAAGAAAATGGAAGCAATGAGGCAGTATTACAATAAGATGGAAGAAAACAATACCAGTAAGTCGCAAACAGAAAGTCAGAGTTTGTCAACTGATGGCCCATGGACTGCTACATCTTCATCAGCTGTAGACCTTTATCCGGTCCAACCTGATTCTTCCTATTCGGAGGAAAAAAAATTAAGATTGTCTTAGACCTCTTAGTAATAAACATCATGAGAGGAATCCTAGAGGTTCAAAATGACTGGTCCAAATCATTTAGGAAGGTATTGAACAATTATTGAACAAATAGGAAGCTGAAGGAAAACTCGGCAGACAATTATATGTGACTGTATATTCTTGGGAAGGACCAAGTTCTCAAATAATTTGTCTATCTTAATTTCCCCATTTAATTTCACTCATATAATTCTGTTAGAATTACTGTTGTAATCCAAATTCTTGTTATAATTATTACTGTTGAACATGAGTATCAGCATTTGTTTGAATATTTTAGTTTCTTATCAGTTAAACTTTAGGCCTTCGTTACTCAATATTTGATTTTTATTTCAGTTACAACTTTGTATTTAAAGCTGATTACTATTGAATAAAATTAAGTTTTTGCTCTTCCGTATTTTATCAGTAACATTTAATCACCAACAGATTGGTATCTAAATCTCAAAAAAATAAAAATATTGGTATCTAGAGCTTTCTTCTTAGAGGGACTTGCGAGTGAAACCCACCATCAAATCTTAAACAATGTTTTTCAATTCATCAAATAGATGGATTCTGAAACATCCTACAAAGCCGTACCATTACCTGATTTTGATGGTGAAAACTATCATATATGGGCAGCAAGAATGGAGGCGTATTTAGAGGTAAATGACCTCTAGGAAGCTGTTGAGGAGGTCTACAAAGTTCTTCCTTTGCCAAAAAATTCAACAATGACTCGGATAAAAATTCACAAGGAAAAGAAAACAAGAAAGACAAAGGCAAGAGCGTTTTTGTTTTCTGCTGTCTCAGAAGAAATATTCATGAGAATCATGATCATCAAATCAGCAATTGAAATTTGAAATTTTCTCAAAAACAAATATGAAGGAGATGAGAGGATTAGGGAAATGTAAGTGCTGAATTTGATTACAGAATTTGAGATGAAAAAGTGGAAGGAGTCTGAAACAATTAAAGAATATGCAAATAAACTTAATAGCATTGCTAACAAAGTAAGATTGCTTGGTTAATTACCTGATTACAAAATTGTTCATAAAATACTCGTGACTTTCCCTGAAAGATTTATAGCAACTATGACTTCCTTGTAAAATACCAAGGACATGTCAAAGCAATTACCTTAGTAGAGCTTTTAAATGCTATGCAGACTTAAGAACAACGATGAACAATAAAGTTGGTAGGTTTCGGGGAATGTGAGTTGCAAGCTAAATTAAAAATCAACAAAGGAGAAAAGAGTATGGGAAATAAGTATAAAAAGAGTTTCAACAAAAAACAAGCATCTAGAAGCACTAGCTACATAAATGAAAAAAATAGAGAATTTCCTCCTTGTAAGCATCGTGGAATATTGGGCGATCCTCCTTTCAACTGTTGGAGAAGACCTGATGTGAAGTGTGACAAGTGCAACAAGCAAGGGCATCACGATTGAATTTGCATAAGCAATTTTCAACAAAATAAATAGGCTCAAGCTTCAGATCAACATGAAGAAGAATAGGAAGAGCAGTTGTCTGTAGCAACATGTTTTACAAGAAGTAGGTCAATTGAATGTTGGCTAGTGGATAGTGGTTGTACCAATCACATGACTCATGATAAAGAATTATTTAAAGAGTTAGACTGATCACAAATATCAAAAGTCAGAATTGGTAATGGTAAATTTATTGTTGTCGAAGGAAAAGGAATTGTGGCCATTGAAAGGTGCACAAGTACAAAGATAATTTCTGATGTTTTATGTGTACTCGGGATTGATTAATATTTGCTAAGTGTGGGTCAATTACTTGATACATCAAAGAATAATTTAGAATATCACAATTTTAAGAATAGTTTCGATTGGGTAACGTCCAAAAAAAGATGGGGTGATTTCTGGTGAAGCTATGCGTTTTCTGGCGAACACTATGGTCCCGGTCCTAGGAGCTCATTTTTCACATATTTTCATTGGCTTTCTGCACAGTTCTTCATCCTGAGTTCTATTCCTTCATTTCTTCTCTTTGTTTCACTCTTTTTGTTTAGATTTTTGCTTAATTTGTTTTGCTGTTGTTGTTTGATTTAGAGATTGGGGTTTGCGATCTTGACCTGGGTTCTCCTCGTCATAGATCTAAGCTCTTGGTGCCTTCTCCAGCTACAATCCTTGATCTGGGTTCTTCCTAGCCTTTCTCCGGCGTAGACTTCGGATTCCGGTGCAGTGGGTTCTCGGTGCGACTTTCAGATTGTTTCCGGCTCTCAATTGGTTTTCTCTGAAGATTTCCCTGGGTTGGTTCGCATCTGAAGCTTTCCTGATTTTGTTGTTCACGTGGCTGGGTTCCTTGAAGTTTTCCAGCTCGTTTGTGTAGCTCTCCTTACTGGGTTTGTTCGAATCTGTATTGGGTTCTTTTGAAGTTTTCATAATTGTTTGCTTTGGATTTCGTTTGAAGTATCCCAGGGTTCGTTTGAAGTTTTCCTCTGTGATTGGCTTGGTTCTTCTGTTGCTATCTTGTGTATCATGGTATGCCCTTGGCCATTTATGGCATCACTGGATTCTGGGGTGGCGTCGGTGAAGCCACCGCAATCTGGAAAATCGTTCGTCCATGCCTTGTCTGGTCCTACTGATTATCAACTCACTAAGCTTCCTCCAAAGTTTGTTATGGGGAAATCCGTTTGTGTCACAATCACAGAGGATGAATATGAAGCAGGAATTGTTAATTGTTGCAGCAATATCCATGGCCGTCTCACTCTGCGCAAGGGAGACTCTCCTCTGACTACTTTGGCCCTGAAGTTGAAATTAAGCAAATTGTTGCCAAACATTAAGAATTGGGAATTAACACCTCTTGTAAGGGATTTTTCGAGTTTCATTTCAATACGGTTGATGACATGAGAAGGGTGTGGGCAATGGGAGCCGTGAATCTTAACCCAGGATTGTTGTGGTTTTATTGTTGGTCTAGTGATTTCACACCACAGGCACAAGCTCAGACTCATGCACAAATTTGGGTGCGCCTTTTGCTGCCACCACTCAACATTTTTCAGATGTTGCTGCTGCTCATGAACACGTTGTTACGACTGCTGTAGCACCTAAACTTGCTGATAAGGCTGCTGCCACCTCTAATCTACCTTTAGTGCACAAAAGCAACACATTTGGCAAGCTGCCTGCTAAGTCTCAAGAGGCCATTGCTCTCAACAAAACTAAATCTGTCACTAAGCATAATAGACCTATTCTTAAACCTGTGATCAAGGTTTAAAATACGGGTCCGTTACCGCGAAAACGGCTGCGACAAAAAGGTATAGGTGACCATCGATACTGATACAACCGTATAACTCCGTTACGAATGCGACACACCATTACGGAAGTGAAAAACACAACACCGTTCATAAGGAAAAATAGATAATGAGAGACTGTGATGAGTCAATAGTATCTCATATTCCTTTCATCGCTTATTTTCATGTTGTATAGTGTTGTAATGTTGTAATTATTATATTTAGCTTAACCATCTTATAATATATAAAATAATAGTTCAATTGAAGTTATTATACACTATATGATAGAATAAATGATAAAATAATATTTGTGCATTGCTGTAATTAATTCACACCGCGACGACCGCAATCTGTAAGCATCTGTAACAGCCGAAATCACGACAACCTTAACGCGACTGCGATCGAGACCGTGACCGTTATTTAAAACCTTGCCTGTGATGTCACAGGGACATAATCTCACTCACAAACATGTACATAGGCCTGTTACTACTTCTGGCGCGTCTGAGACTTTGGTGAAAAATATTGATTGGGTCTTTCTAGACAACTCTGACCAAGAAGGGCTTAATAAGGAAGGAGGTAATGTGAATGTGCCTGAGATTGCAGCAATCCAGAAGAGGGGAGACTCTTCAACATTATCTCTTCACAACTCTTTTGAGATTCTTCATGAAGATAGTGTACTTCCTTTAGGGGAGGCAATGTTAGCTGACAAGGATACTAATCACAATTCAACTGTCGATTTGGCTAAAAGTACTGATATTATTGATCAGGTATCCAAGGAGATAGTTCATTTGAATCAAACTGATAACTCTAAGGTTTCTGATGAAGTGAACAATGAACCCTCTGAGTCTGCAGTTTTGATTTCAAATAGACCTAATGTGTTGGCTGATGCGGGGTCTCAGACTTTTGCCACATCAGTCCCACTTTCTCCTGTGCAGTGCAGCATTACTGGGAGGCTGTTATTCCCCGGTGCTGCTACTGTGTCAGCCATCAGCCACCATTTCTAGGGATCCTTCTTATGACATGTCATTTGTTCTACCTTTTCTCTCTGAACCAGCTACTGATTCAACGCCTATTATTACACCTATTACCTTTTTTGATGAGATTCTAGGTCCTGATAAAGGCAAGATATCAGTTCCCTCTACTGCTAAAAATACTGCTCAAGCTTGTATGAAAAGTGAGAAAATCTTAAGCAAATTCTGGGCAGATGACTTAGATACTGATCAGGCTTCAGACAACACCTTAGAGCTGGACAATTCTGGTAACAAAGCTAAGCACAAGGCTTCTTACAATCTGCAGAGTCCTAGAGCATCGGAATATGAGTGCATTCACACCCGTGCTAAGAGTGGCATATCTAAAGCTTATAAAACATGATGTGTATGCCTTGGTTTAGGCTTTAGGTTTGCTCTCTGTTACTTTGATTATTTGTGTTTGTGTCATTTTAATGTAACATGTTACTATCCTTAGTACCAGGGTGTGTTTTTCATGTTTGCAACTCCTTAGAAGTGGTTAATGGCTACCTAGGAAGTGACTTTGCTTTACTGTCCTTATTGACTAATTGAGTTTTTGCTTAGTCCCCCCAATATTGTACTTTTCCCTTTATTCTTTTATTGCATTTTTCTAGCTTTATAAAAAAAAATTACTTGATACATGATTTAAAGTAATCTTACTTAATAAATGATCAAAATTTGAGGTCTGATATTGGCACTGAGTACACCTAAATAATTCACTATGTTGTGTGGGTAGTAGGCATTAAGCATCAACTTACAACTCCTGACACCCCTAAAAAAATGGAGCGAGTGAAAGAAAGAATATAATAATAAAGGAAATGGTCAGATTTATGCTTCATGACAAAAGGGTGCCCTAACGAATATTGGGCAGAGGCTACAAATACTTATTTACCGGTGTTTTCGGAAAACTACGGGCTAGTTCTGATTATTACAAGCGAGGCCGAACTAGAAATCTCAGGACATGTTGTGCAAAGGTTTTGATCGAAAACGGTTTGAAAAAGGCCACGAAATGCACTCAGGTTACTTAGAGGGCAGGACGCGTTTTAGAGTAAAAAGGCACTGTCTCTCCACATGTTTGAAGTTTGCAAGTAAAAGCAAAGAAAAAGTAAAGAAAAGGAGCATAAACAACATGAGAAATCACCCTCACCAAAGAGAAAGAATAAGATTCCAAAAACTTCCATGTGGTCCTAATGTTGTCCGAAGGATTATTCTACGAGTGTAGGACACCTTACCCATGGAACCAAAGGAAGGCCCTGAGGATTAAAGAATAGCCCCCATCAAGGCCGAAAAGCACTTCGAGCTTCATGAGGATTTAGAAGTGGAAGACCCCTAGGACCTTCCACCAACACTTTCAACATATGAAGAACCACTCTCATGACTCTATAAAAAGAGGAGTACCCCTCAAGCGGTTTAAACAAATAGAGTCCTACTTAGTGGATGTGCCGGCCCTTCTTGACAGATGGAATTATCTTGATAAGTCGTAAGGCTTCGAGTAAAGTCAAACATGTCTCAACACTCCTTTAGGCCCTGTGGAAGAACAAGTGAAATCAAACTCGATCTTAGGAGGCTTTGCTAGAAGCAAGGTGAAGGTGATAAAAACACAAGAAAGTTGGGTTAGAATTGTATTTGTCTCTCTATATGAATCTCTTTCGTGATAACAAGTGACATATAGCAGCAAAAAGTAAAGTGATAAGAAATAAGAGATGACATAGTATTTATCCTAAATCACCCCACAACCTAGGATTACGTCCAATCTCCTTGTACTTCCAAGGGATTTCTTTCAATATAATCAAATCTTCGTTACAATGAAAAACCATTAAGACAATCTCCTTGTACTTCCAAGGGATTTCTTTCAATATAATCAAATCTTGGTTACAACAATAAGTTGTTTTTAGAATAGACAAAAGTGTTTAGACAAACTCTAGGAGAAGTAAACAAATATGAAGCATAATATACTTATAGTGTATATCTTATGGATTTTCTTTTGACCGTTTCTAGACATAGCATATACTATGAAGAAATATGTATATAATTACAATAGTATATGAACATATTAGACTCAGTGTATGTACGTGAATATGCTAAAGTGTCATAACCTTCTTCAAATAAGTTTGGTCCTTTATATTATGCTGAAGTTTGTTGACCGTTATGGAAGAATCCATTATCATTGAATGCTTGATTGACTGCCGAGATATCCTTGTATAAATGCAGTCAGAAAATCAGCCATTCATTTCCATCAATGATGCTCTTAAAGAAATTTACTCCTTTGCATTGTTGAACCAAAGTGGGTTTTAGAACAATTTCATTATGGTTTTGACGATAACAATGAATGAAAGAATAATTGGGCACTCTAATATTTGTTCAAGTGTGCATGATTATAGAATAAAATTTCTAACTTTGAAGTCAACAATTCTAGCCCTGAAAGAACACGTTCAGAACATAGAAGAGAGACTCTTACGTCCAAAACAAGCTGTGATAACAAGACTCTAATGGTCAACAAAAGTCAAATCTCTGATCGGAAAGTATCAAGACTTGAAGGCAAGTTCTGATCTGAAGGCAAGCTTTTATGGATCAAGTTAATAGTCAACGCTCTAAAGATCGTCTGACCATATTGTCTTCTTATGAAGTTTGTCTTCATCTTAAGAAACGCCATTTTTTATGAGACGACTGCATGTTCTTGTCCTTGATAAATTAAAAAGAGACACATTGCAGAAACAAACAACAGTCTCACAAGACAAATAGATGCAACATATCATTCCAAATGAAGAAAAGGAATTCTAAATGTCTAATCAACAAGATTATCCCTTATAGGAAAAGTTTTTAAATGCGAAGAGCTTCTCAATGAAGCTTGATGCACTAGCAATTTATTCAACAACGACTTTATTCGTTACTCTCACAACTACACGCTTACAAACTGTGTGAAAACTCTGTTCAAATCTCAAGCACAAAAACACTTGGAAAAATTCTAATAAACTTTCAATCTTAGAATCCCTTATTGGAAAACTTTCAATCTTAGAAAATTTATTGTTATGTCATTTTTGTGTTTGGTATAATTCCTGCCCGGGTACACATCTTGTTGAGAATTGTGTCAAAATTGATGATGAAAAATTCGGAAAAAATCGTGGCACTATTTGGAAAAACCGGGCACCATTTTGTGCTCATTTTGGAAGCTTTGGTTTAACAAAAATTGGGGCACAAATTTTGGATTATGTTCTGATGTAAAAACTAAAAAATCGGGGAACCATTTTGGGAAATCAGAACATGTTTTTCTCGGATTATGTGACTATACAAGGCTCCATTTTTCATATTTTGAGTGAGGCTTGAAGAGATAAAACTGAAAAAATTAAAGGAGGTAACTTTAGGGTTGAAGGTCTTTGGTGAAGATTCTCTTGAGAGGTACTCTTTAGTTGGAAAACATATGTAAATACCTTGGGAGCATGAATTCATTGAGTCTCTTGTTCTTGGGAATATATTGGGAAAATAGTAAAAATTAGGGTTTGTTCTTTGTGAGCTTGTTGAAGTTAATCTCTTGTAACTCTTTTGTATCTCTTTATAAAGAACTCATTGATAGTGGATTGGAGAGATCAACCTCTATCGCAGAGTAGGTCATCATTGGACAAAGTTGGGTAAACATTTAGTGGTGTGTTTATTTCTCTTCTCTATTTATCTTTTTACACATGGTTTTGTGCTTTACACTTGGTTCCTAAATTAGATCTGTGTTTGTTGTTGTTGTTGTCATTTGATGTTACTTTGATATTGATGATTACTTTACTTTGCTCGACACATCTAAAATTATTGGTGTGAAATTTGAGTCCGAATTCACAACAAGTCTTTATATAGTACATGGAGAAGAATTTTTTAAAGTTGACTTGTATTACATATGATTTTACCGAGTCTTCTCATCAATCGTTAAAAATATGTCTCATCAATGTGAGTCAAACATTATTTGCCCAAATACATGGATTTAATTTGTTTTGTTTGTGGACTACGATTCATTAATTTACTTTATAAAGTTGTTTTTTTTACAAGACTAGTTTATAAAGTTGCTGCTGCTGTCATTTTTGGTTTTTGAAGTTAATGAAATTTTACCAAAGAAATTCTCAGTCATATTAGTTATTATTCCTATATAGTTTTAGGACTAAATTAATCGTCGTTTTAAGAGGAAGAGGATGTATTTCATTAAAGGTTTTCGCATTTTGGCATATTTATAATTTTATGTAACACCGCCCTACAATTTCATAGACTAAATTGATGATTTACGATCTCACAATTGCGTTTACATGAATTAAGGACTTTTCTTGGCCTTTAAACTCCGAATACATGCTATATATATTCCAGATGTAATATCTGGCTCGAATTGGTAAGCTGTCTGGTTCCCAGGTCGGTTTTTAAAACAATATTTTTAAAATATTCGATTATCAAACCGATTATTTTTTATTATTATCTACTTAAAAACAGTTGTTTTGTAAAAAAAAATACATGGGGTGGATCCTACTAATGCAATTTTTTCTCCATGCAGGAAGGTATTTTTTAACATCTATGATCTAGCTAGTATATATAGGGACCACTTCTTTGATGCAACAATAGCCAGTAAAGTCCTAATCTTCACAAACTGAAGTTAAGGTTTCGTGAGCAAAGCCTTGAATAGGACGAGAAGAATAATGGCCTACCTCCTGCATGTTGTCTGGAACTAGATCATGGTTTGAATTTGTCAGTTATCATTGGGACCATGGAGTTTCCTATTGTTAAATTCCAGGAAGGAAGGAAACAAGGCCAGATTGGAAAATTAAGACTATTTCAGTCAAAACAAGTAGGATTCATAAAAGACTTAATTATCCAGTTTTGATGCCTCTTTCGGATTTTTCAGTTTAAAATATGGTGATATATTATATTTAAATTGAAGTTTTTTTTTTTTGAGTAAATATTATATTTAAATTGAAGTTTTTAGAGAGTTTTCAGATAAAATATTGATCATTCTACATCATCACATCGTATGAAACATCATTTATGATACTCTCTCTGAGATTACTATTAAAAGCAAAAAAAAAATTATTTTTTAGGTTGGTTAATTGAATAACTAATATGTATTTGATCTATGGTATAGACCACATACATTATTTATTCAATGAATCTAAAATTTTTTTTAGTATAATGCTGACCAAAGAGAGTATGACAGATCATCGATTTTAAATGGAGGGACTAATGAGCTCAAGACAAATCGATGATGAACTAAATTGATTGTTGGGTGGAATAATTCTTTACCAAACTTTACTTACATTCTGGCATAAGTTCAAATTATCACGTCCTTTCTCTCACAATCGGATGGTTATTAAAAATTAAGAAAATAGGATAGGATTAATCTGAACTAAAAGAACATAGCTCCATAAATAGAAAGGAGAAAAAGTCAAGATACATTGTCTGCTCAAAATGGGAAAAAAGCGCGCGGGAGTAGCTTTCGATGATGAATGGGCGGAACTTGGTGGTGGCTGATGGAACAATGGTGGAAATCTTGAACAAAACTGAATCAAAATTGTTATAACAGAAAAAGTTTTGACCCAGGGTTAGGGTTTAGAGATTTTGAGAGAGAAAGAAGTTAAATGTGTAAATATCTGAAGAGTTTTATTGAACGAAACCATAACAAACATGCTAACAAACTTATTTCTTCCTATACAAGTAACCTATAGTTGTTACTTTATTTGCAAGCTATTTAACAAACTATCAAAAACAAATATTAAAACTAATTCCTAACTAAATGAATTACATTTCCAATACACCTCCTTAATTCATTTAGTAGAAATCATTGCCATTCCAAGCTTGTTCTTCATGTATTCGAAGCTACTAGTCTTCAATGGCTTTGTAAGCAAGTCTGCAACTTGTTCTTCAGTCTTGCAATGCATAACTTCCAACTTTCCTTTGTTGACTCGATCCCTTAGGAAATGGAAACGTGTTTCAATATGTTTACTCCTTCCATGTGCATCTGGATTCTTAGCTAAGTAATTAGTAGATTTGCTATCAACTCTTATTTCGATCTTTTCGTTCTCTGTTAGTTGCATTTCAATCAATAACATATTGATCCGTTGAGCTTGACAAGCTGCCATAGAAACCCCAATATACTCAGCTTCACAAGAGGACAATGCAACCACTGACTCTTTTTTTGAGCTCCATGAAAATGCAACATTTCCAATCATAAACACATAGGCAGCAGTGCTTTTCATGTCATCTTTGTCACCACTCCAATCTAAATCAGAATAACCAACTATCTTCTGATCAAATGGTTTCTGATCCCTAGAGTATTGAATGCCTAGGTTACATGTTCCCTTCACATATCTTAATATCCTCTTAACTGCAATTAAGTGTGAAGTAGTAGGTTTCACCATATATCTGTTAATCAACCCTACTCCATAAGCTATATCAGGTCTGGTGTGACATAAGTACCTTTAGGAGCCTACAATCTGCTTGAATAGTGTTGGATCAATCTCTTTCTCATCACTGATCCGAGAAAGCTTTACTCATGTATCAACTAGAGTTGAAATTGGTTTGCAATTCAGCATCTTAAACCTCTTCAAAATGTCTAAAGCATGTGAATTCATTTCAAATTCAATACCCAGAAAGTAAGTGAGATTACCTAAATCAGACATTTCAAACTGATTCATATATCATACTCTTCTTAAAACTTTCCATTTCTGCTTCATTGCTCCCAGTAATGATCATATCATCCACATATAAACATATAATTAGCTTATTAGCGATGTTTCTGCAGTAGATCCCATGGTCATTCACACACTTTGTGAAACCTTGCTGAATAAGAAACTTGGCTATCTTCTTATTCCAAGCTCTTGGAGCCTTATTCAGACCATATAGAGCTTTATCAAGCTTGTAAACATAATCTTCCTTGCCCTTAATCTCAAAACCTGGTGACTGGCTCATATAAACTTCTTCCTCTAGCTCACCATTGAGAATTGAAAATTTTACATCTAACTGGTACATCGACTAGTTGTATTTGATAGCTACTGCAATCAATATGATTGTTTCCATCCTTGCTACTGGTGCATAGACTTCATAATAGTCTTGACCATACTTTTGTAGAAACCCCTTGCTGCTAGCCTGGCCTTCAACTTTGCAACTTGTCCACCTGGCTTGAGTTTAGTCTTGAAAACCCACTTGACATCAATACACTTCATCTCAGTAGGTAACTGTACTAGCTTCGAGGTTTCACTCTTCTCTATTGATTTTAACTCATCAATCATTGCTTCTTTCCAGTGTTTTATCTAAGTGCTTTCTCAAAAGATATTGGCTCAGCTTCTGCAAGCATAGCTAGTTGTACAATATCACCTTCATCATTAATTGCTGAATCAGTAAACCTTTCGTAATCATTCAACCTTGTAGGTGGTTGAATATTTCTTGTTGGCCTACTAGCACCTCCTTCATCTGTACTCTCAACATTTTCTATTTATTCTTCAGCTTCAATTTCATCTGCTTCCGATTCTGAATCTAACAGATTAAACTTGTTATCATTCTTATATGATGACTTGGCACCTTTTGATTCATCAAATCTCACATCTTTGCTATTCTTTCTCAATTGATCAGGAACATGCTTAAAACACGATGAGCAAAATACCTTCAGATTCAGAACACTTGGATTCACCCCACACCATGCTTCTTCAGGTGTTTTGTCCTGCAACTTCTTTGCAGTACTTTTGTTTATGAGGTATGCTGCAGTGGCTGCTGCTTCACCCCACAAATAATGAGGCGGCATCTGCTTCTGCTTTAACATACTTCTTATTATGTTTACCAAGGTTTTATTCTTCCTTTCTGAGATACCATTGTGTTGAGGTGTATATGGTGCAGTAACTTCATGATTTATGCCATTTGATGAGCAAAAATCATTGAATTCAGTAACTTCATATATATATATATTCCAGATCTAATATCTGGCTCGAATCAGTAAGATGTCTGGTTCCCAGGTCGGTTTTTAAAACACTAGTTTTAAAAAATTTGATTATCAAACCGATTATTTTTTATTATTATCTAGACTAAAGTGCACTTTTCCCCCCGAAGTTTCAAAAAGTTGCGATTTTGGCCCTCTATGTACAAAAACTACAATTTTGGCCCCTAAGATTTAGCTCCTTTGCATCTATGGTCTTTTTGACCAATTTTGACCAATCAATGCCTACGTGGCACGCCACGTGTAATTATTGAATTAAAAAATATTTAAAAAGCATATAATCATTTTTTAACTTAAATAAATGAAAAATGAAATTAAAAAAAAATATAAAAAATCAGATTCCTCTTGGCTTCTTCTAACCCCAGACACCAACACCACCTTCCAATGGCCCCGCTTTCTCCGCCGCCGTTTAAACCACCGATCACCACCACCGTCATTGAAACAGAACAACTGAAAAGGACCCGTTAAGCCAAAGGAAGAAGAGTTGAAGAAAGAAGTTTCCGCATAAGTTACACCAGGATTTTGTTCCTGTATCTTATGAGTATACAAGTGATTCGGAACTTAGATATTTGTTATGGAACATATGAGTGCACTCTCTTTTTGTAGCTAAAGTTTGTCTCTGTTGAAAAAATTACAGTACTGCTGATTAAGTTTTTCTTTTTCCAATTCGAGATGAGCTAGACTTGTTACTATTGGTGGAGGAAAACTTCTGTTATATTGATTACTTTGTGGACTAAAAGGACCAAACATGCAAAGGGGCTAAATCTTAAGGGGTCAAAACTGTAGTTTTTGTATTTAAGAGGCCAAAATTGCAAATTTTTTAAAGTTAGGGGTTAAAAAGTGCACTTTAGCCTATTATCTACTTAAAAACAGTTGTTTTGTAAAAAAAATACATGGGGTGGATCCTACTAATGCAATTTTTTCTCCATGCAGGAAGGTATTTTTAACATCTACGATCTAGCTAGTATAGGGACCACTTCATTGATGCAACAATAGCCAGTAATGTCCTAATCTTCACAAACTGAAGTTGAGGTTTCGTGAGCAAAGCCTTGAATAGGACAAGAAGAATAATGGCCTACCTCATGCATGCATGTTTTTGAATTTGTCACTTATCATTGGGACCATGGAGTTTCCTATTAAATTTCAGGAAGGAAGGAAAGAGAAATTGGAAAATTAAGATTTTTTCAGTCAAAACAATTAGGATTAATAAAAGACTCAATTACAGTTTTAGTGTCTCTATTTTTATTTATTTAGAGAATTGGTTCCCAATGGGGTTATTGTATAGTACATATACATGCAGAATTTTCTAAAGCTTGACTTGTACTATTATTTATGACTTTACTAAGTCTTTCCTATGTCATTTTCAACCTTTAAACATCACAGGCCCATATACTTGTGACATCAATTTCTGGGTGATTCATCATTTAACTTTCTAAAACTGTTGCTACTTGCTGCTGTCATCTTAAAATGAGTTAAGAATACATAATCAAATTTGTTACTCTTACCGATAAGTGTGTTTACATGCATTGAGGACTTGCTCTTGACTATTAAATTTCAAATACATGCTATATATATATTGACACTCTCTACCTCTAAATTATTAATATATCTGAACTTCTCTCTTCCTTGTTAATAATTTTAAGATAAGATGGCCACATCCACTCAATGTTTCTTCCTTTCACTCATTCTCATTTGGTTCATATCTCAAACATCTTTTGGAGCTACTACTATTCACCCCGATGAAAGTATGATTCTTATTTCTGCTATACTACTAAACAATATAGAAATTTCTTTCATATTTATTTTCAAGTTATTTTCATCTAAGGATTCATGTTAGTTCAAATATCATGTATTATTTTTTGCTCATGTAGAAATTCTGTATCTATATTTGATGACATGTGTGTGTAGTTTAGAAGTTTTTTCAGTACTTATCTGATAGCTCTCAATTGTATGTATATTTAGAGAAAGCTCTTGAAGTTATAGCTAAATCACTTGGTAAGAAGGATTGGAACTTCGACATAGATCCATGTAGCAACAAACCTAAGTGGGTTACAAATATATAAAATAATGTCACTTGTAACTGTTATGTTGCTGGTGACAACTTCTGCAGAGTTGTTTCAATGTAAGTCTATTTTCCGTAGAAACTCACCTTTTTCTATCAGCGCTTCTAATCAATTTGATTCTTATTTTAAAATGTGGTACTCTAGTATTTACATTGCTGCAATTTTTTCATAAATCTATCGGATAAGAAATACATTATAATTTATTACTTTATTTTGCTTAATGTTTATGTTTAACTTTTTTATGGAATAATGAACATACAGAAATTTGAGATTGCAAAATCTCCCGGGAACTCTCCCACCGGAAATGAACAGGTTGCGTTATCTTCAAATTATGTATGTAATTTTCACACTTTTCCTAACATTCAAATTAAAAATATTATTAATCATGTTTTATATCTTCTATCACAGGTATCAATATATTATTTTGTATGACAAACTCTTTCTCTCCGTCTATTACAGTGAACTCTCTCGCAATTACTTGAACGGTCCAATTCCTAAAGCATGGGGCTCCATGACAAATCTTCGTGAAATGTAGATTGTTCTGCATATTATACAATATATTGACATATGATTCTTATTATACATTCTTTATGAGGATTTACATTCATAGTTTGAAGTAATAATATGTTTCTTAATCATAACAGTAGGCTCCCCGGAAATCGTTTAACTGGTTCAATACCAGCGGAGATTGCAAACATATCAACTCTCCAATTTTTGTGAGTTTCTGATTATCACACTTAGCAACTTTCTTTTCTTTCTTCTTGTATGTGTTCAATCCAAATTAATTCTAGTAGAACCTAAGTTTAACTTGAAATATATAGGGAGTTAGTTGGCAATCAGATGTCTGGAAATATTCCTTCAGAGCTTGGGAATCTGACCCAGATTCGAACAATTTAAGCACTTTATTATGAAAGCCAAATGTTAAATGTCTACGTTTATTTCAATGGCTTTGAATCATCATTTACCTCTTTGTTTTTAAATTATATATAGGCGATTTTCCTCGAACAATTTTACTGGAGAACTACCCATGACATTGGCCAAGCTCATTACATTGCAAGATTTGTAAGTTTCAAACTTTTATGATGTTTAGAGAAGACCAAATTTTGATATAATTTTTATGCCCTCTCTGATCAGTGCAGCCGTATTACGGACACTCAATTCTCTGGAAAGATACCTAATTTTATTCAAAACTGGACAAATATCAAGTCACTGTATGCACTCTCTTTTTTATTTTAATTTTTCCTCATATCTAATTGCTTTTGAATTGCTTTAATTTTTATAAGAATTATCGATGTTTACTTTACTTTTGACAGAACGATACAAGGAAGTGGATTAAGTGGGCCGATTCCTTCTGGAATTTCACTTTTGAGAAACTTAACTGACTTGTATGTATGATATTCTATATACTGAAGCAATGGTAGAAATTTAACCTTCATTTTAATTATGTTTCCTAAGCTTTGATTCAAATTTGATATTCAGGAGAATTAGTGATCTGAGTGGATCTGAATATGCACCTTTGCCAACACTTAATAATCTGACATTGTTAACAAGACTGTGAGTTGACTTCTCTGCTTCTTTAAAAATAGAAAAGAAAAAAAAGCAGCTAGAGAGGAACTCATAATATATTAATTGTTGTGTATCTTATTGTTTCACAGGATTCTGAGGAACTGCAACATCAACGGAACGCTGCCTGAAAATCTTGCGAATATGGGATTATTAAAACACTTGTAATTGCTTCCTCGCTACATTTCGTTTGGCATCTTTTTGAATAATTAAATTTCAAAATGCATGATTATCTTCAGATTATGACATCATTTTGAATAATCTAATTTCACTGCATAATACTGAAATACATTAGGGAGTGCTAACTTTCTATGTTTCTTGTTTATATTTTTACTCAACTAATAGAATCAAGAGAATATAGATCCTATATTATCCTCGCCATTTTCTTTTACATGTTTTGAAAATAAAATTACCATTTTCATTGTTTTTAAGTATCTTATGTTAAACTTGGTTTTTTTTTGGTCAATATGTTGAGCTTAGTTTATTCTTTAACCTTTGGTATCATTGTTTTTGTAATTACTATTTCGATATATGTAGCAGCTCTTTAACTTATTGTGTTCCAGGAATGTTTTTTACGACAATTTTTCTCAGTAGCAATTTAACTCATTCTCAATATGATATCTCTTTCAGAGACCTCAGCTTTAACAACATAAGTGGAACAATTCCAAGTACTTATGCTGCCATGAACAGTTGGGAATACATGTATGAAATTCATCATAGTTTCTTAGCGCAATTCTTTTTTGCAGTATATTTTCAGTGATATATATCTGTTGGCTTATGCCTACAACCTAGTTTCAACTTTTAGTCTGAAGTAGGATATAGCTTTATAATCTTCTTAGATCCAATGAAGATTGAACTCAACCTAAATACATGAATAAATATCAACTCATAGAAGGGTCCCTCAAGACAGTGATTAAAGATATCTACTTCAATTATTTTTTTAGAGGTGTATATTAATATCTTCATATTCTTTTGTCGTAGATTTTTAACTGGAAACCTTCTCACTGGACCGGTGCCTTCTGCTTTGGGACATAATACCAACATGTGAGTTATCTTTCTTATACTACTTGCATGATTCCTTCGATTGAATGGTGAACTTCATTACGAGCGGATGAAAGATATCATCCGTTTCTTATTTACCTTTCTAAGTTCACTTATCTTTTTCTTTTTGCTTGCTTCGTTGCATTTTCCCTTTCATTTTATTTAACAATTGTCGTTTTACCTGTATAGAGATCTTTCATACAATAACTTCAGCATCAGCGAGAATCAGAAATGTCAAGATGAAAAAGTGTAAGAAATCTTGCATCTTTGTTCTTTTATTTGCAAACTTATTTAGGAACTTCCTGATACACGAGATTTTATAATTTGTCACAGGAACTTGTTTTCTACCTCATGGGCACGCAATGACATGTAAGTTTGGTGTTATAAGTACTAAACTATGTACGTATCACACACATAAACTCACACACACACACACACACGCACACAAATATATATAAACATCCTTTCTATTTTCTGTTCATTATGTGATGAATCTTATTATTCTAATCATGCTAACTTGCTCTACTCCTTCCATCCTCGCAGAGGAACAGCGTGTTTGAGCATTGAATGTCCCAAACGTGAGTTTCTTAGTGGTGAATTTCTTGTAAAAAGCTAAGATCTCACAATTGTTTTTTATTAAAAAAAACTTAGAGGTACAAGAGAAGAGGGGACCAAAAGACAACCATGCTTATTGCCAAAAGGTTGTTGTAATACTCTAAACGCGCTCAGAAGAGAATGATTCAGAATATGATCCCAATAAGAAAACAACATATTTAGATAGGAATGAACCATGAATAATGCAGAGAACAAAGGTGATATCAATTCATAAATTATATCCATGGAATAATTGGCAGTTGACTGTTATGATCTGCCATGTCCAATAGCTATTATATGCTCAAATTTGTCAAAAATACACTACCGGAAGCATAATTCTGATAAAACCTCCGTGTTTCTGTGGGGCGGATTGAGAAATCACCCACACAACCCGACTCCATTGAGTACATGCCCAAAATAAAAAATAGAGAGCCCACTTAAAGAAAAAATAGGAGGTCCGAGGGAAGAAAAAAAAAGTCACAACTTAGCAAACTAAAGAGACTTATCTAGTTTGACTTGAGAGGGGGCGTTGGAAATTAAGTACCCCATCAGTGGGAATAAGGAAAACTAAGGTGTTTAGAAGTTGTGGAAAATTTATGTATATTGGTTTGATATTTTGGACCGTGAACGTTTCACACTTAAGAACACCAACCAGTTCACTATGTTGCTACACTCAACAGGCCTGTGCAATAAATCAACAGTGGGAAAGAAACATGTTTTTCTTTATTTTATTTTCGTAGTTTTCTGATTAATTCTATAGTTTCTCACATGATCTGCTCAACCCAGCCTCATACTCCCTTTATATAAATTGTGGTGGAAGTCGAGCAAAAGTCAACAAAACAAGTTATGATGATGATTCAGATTCTCCTGGACCAGCTAGATTCTATCGCAGTCCAACTGGAAACTGGGCATTGAGCACCACTGGTATATTCATTGATAGTGATCAACTACAGATAAATTATTCCCCGAAAAATATCACCAAACTTACTATGGTGGATGCTGAACTGTACACGAATAAACGTGCTTCACCTATTTCTTTGACTTATTATGGCTTTTGCCTCGCAAATGGAAGCTACACAGTATATCTACATTTTGCTGAAATAATGTTAACAGACGATGACTCTTATGGTATTCTTGGACGACGTGTATTTGATATCTACCTTCAGGTATGGTTTGACACTATTCTTCCAAATTCCAATAGTTACTCAGTGTTTCAGAAATAGTTGTAGGGACAACATCGAACTTTTTTTTTTAAATCACGTACATAAATAATTACCTGAAGTGATGTTCACTAGGTTCCTATAGGGACATTGTCAAACTATTTTCTTTCCAATTAAAATATTTGTAGGACGTAATAATCATGAAACTTTAAGGTTATGATTGAAATTTTGTAGGGAAAGCCAGTGAAAAAGGAGTTCAATATTGCAGAAGAAGCAGGAGGAGTTGGTAAGAAAGTCGTAAGACAGTTCAATGTTGATGTTACTAGTAATACTTTGGAGATCCGCTTGTATTGGGCTGGAAAAGGGACACAGTATCTTCCAAATAGATCAGTATATGGTCCTCTTATATCAGCTATATCAATTGAATCTGGTGGGTTATACTTGGCACGTTCCTAACCTTATGCTAGGATCTCCATGTTATGATCTAATATTGAAATATCTTGTATAATAATAATCAAGCAGATTCTCCACCTGGAAGCATGTCTATAGGAGCTGTGGTGGGAATTGTGGTTGCAGCAACAATTATAATCATTCTAGTATTTGGTATACTACGGTGGAAAGGATGTTTTGGAAAGAAAAACTCATTAGCAAAAGGTGACTAAGAAATTTCCTTTGTTGCCATTTTTATTTAATGTTTTGCCAATGCACAAATTATTCTAGTGATAAATAAAGGTGTGCATGTTGCGTAACCAAGTTTGAAGGCATGCTCTTATTAGTATATCATGTTATATATGGAACCTAGACTAGTTTTATTTTGATAAAAATCATGTTGCAAGCTCACACGAAATTGACTGTCGATGCAGAGTGTACCGTGTGTAATTTTATTAGTTCAAGAAATCTTTGATCTTTCTTTTACTTCTATTAACAGAGCTCAAGAATTTAGACTTGCAAACGGGTTTATTTACTTTAAGACAAATCAAAGCAGCAACAAATAACTTTGATATTTCCAGTAAGATTGGAGAAGGTGGATTTGGTCCCGTTTACAAGGTATTATACATAATATAACATGATATACTACATTTATTTTTAAGAAAATTCTTTCTCAACTTCTAACAAATAGCTTTCCTCAAAATGAAGGGATGTTTACCAAATGGGACATTGATAGCAGTGAAGCAACTTTCTTCTAAATCAAAGCAAGGGAACCGTGAGTTTTTAAACGAGATAAGCATGATTTCTGCATTGCAAAACCCTTATCTTGTTAAACTGCACGGTTGTTGTGTGGAGGGAGATCAGTTGTTGCTGATATATGAGTACTTAGAAAACAATAGTTTAGCTCGTGCTTTATTTGGTAATTTTTCCTATATGATCTACTTCGAGTTGCTACTTATGTGACATTTCACATTTTCTAACTTAGCACATGACTATGTAGTACTATTTAGCATAATTTAACACACAACATATTACTTTCTCAAACAAAGGTCCTGAAGAACACCAAATAAGATTGAATTGGTCAACAAGAACGAAGATTTGTGTTGGTATTGCTAGAGGTTTGGCATACCTCCATGAAGAATCAAGACTAAAGGTTGTTCACAGGGACATCAAAGCCACGAATGTATTGCTTGATACAGATCTTGACCCTAAGATATCGGATTTTGGTTTGGCCAAGCTTGACGAGGAGGACAATACTCACATTAGTACTAGAATTGGTGGGACCTAGTGAGTAACTGTAATTCTTACCTTCTGGAGCTTATTAAAAAGTACTCCAAAAGTTATCAAATTCAACTCAAATGATAAATTTAGAATATAATAGTTTGATAACTTGTTGTATCCTGATATCATGTTGTTGCAATGATATGTTTCAATTATGCAGTGGATACATGGCTCCTGAATATGCAATCCATGGTTATTTGACAGACAAAGCGGATGTTTATAGTTTCGGAATTGTTGCTTTGGAAATAGTTAGTGGAAGGAGCAATACCATTTATCGATCAAAGGAGGAAGCATTTTATCTTCTTGATTGGGTAATTTTATGATGTTCTCCCTTGGTCGTGTAAATTCAATTTTCCATGGTACTATCTATTTACACTTTGTTTTTTGTGTCTTACATATACTTTTATAGTAGTATTACATTTCACTAGAAGAAGCACAATGAAGGGATTAAAAAAGGATGTATTTTTAGTTTCTGTAGAAGATTAGTTGTACAAAACATTTCATAGCTCCTGTCAATTTCTAAAATCTTAATAACATGGATAGTTATTTTCATTTTCACATTGGGTTTCACAAAACAATTCTTTGCTTAAAAAGGCACAGATGTTGAAAGAGAAAGGTGACTTGATGGAGCTAGTTGATAGAAGATTAGGTTCAGATTGCAAGAAAAAGGAAGCCATGGTGATGATCAATGTGGCTCTCCTATGTACCAATGTCACTTCAAACCTTAGGCCATCTATGTCGTCCGTGGTAAGTATGCTTGAAGGAAGAACTGCAGTTCCAGAATTTGTGCCAGATTCAAGTGAAGTAATGGATGAAAAGAAGATGGAAGTAATGAGACAGTATTACAGTCAGATAGAAGAAAATAATACAAGTAAGTCGCAAACAGAAAGTCAGAGTTTATCAACTGATGGGCCATGGACTGCTACATCTTCATCAGCTGTAGACCTTTATCCGGTCCAACCTGATTCTTCCTATTTAGAGGGAAAAAAATTAAGATTGTCTTAGACCTCTTAATAATAAACATCATGAGAGGAGTCCTAGAGGTTCTAAATGACTGGTCCAAATCATTTAGGAAGTTACTGTGTTAATATACTGCAATTATTATGTTGTTAGGCAACAATTATTGAATAAATAGGAAATTGAAGGAAAAGTCGGCAGGCAATTACATGTGACTGGATATTATTGGGAGAGACCAAGTTCTCAAATACTTTGTTTCTCTTAATTTCCATTTAATTTCTCATAATATTGTAAACTAGAATTCCTGTTGTAATCCAAATTTCTGTTATGATTTTTACTGTTGAACATGTGTATCAGCAGTTGTTACTGCTAGTTGCACTAATTGATAAACTCTTTTGGAGAGTTTGTTTTAATATTTCAGTTTCTAAATGGTGGGTAAACTTTAGGAGTTTTCTACTTAATATTTGTCGTTTATTTCTGTTACAACTTTGTATTTAAAGCTGATTACTATTCAATAAAATTCAGTGTTTACTCTTCCTTATTTTATATGTCACGTTTAATCACCACTAGATTGGTATCTAGAGTCTTCTTCTTGGAGGGAGTGAAACCCATCATCAAATCTTAAGCAATGTTCTTCAATTCATCAAATAGATGGATTCTGAAATATCCCACAAAGCCCTACCATTATCTGTTTTTGATGGTGAAAACTATCGTATATGGGCAGCAAGAATGGAGGCGTATTTAAAGGCAAATGACCTCTGGGAAGCTGTTGAGCATGTCTACGAAGTTCTTCCTTTGCCAAACAATCGAACAATGAATCAGATAAAAAATCACAAGGAAAGGAAAACAAGAAAATCAAAAGCAAGAGTGTTTTTGTCTGCTGCTGTCTCAGAAGAAATATTCACCAGAATCATGACCATCAAATCAGCATTTGAAATTTTGAATTTTCTCAAAAGCAAATATGAAGGAGATGAGAGGATTAGGGAAATGCAAGCGCTGAATTTGATTACAGAATTTGAGATGCAAAAGATGAAGGAGTTTGAAACAATTAAAGAATATGCAAATAAACTTACTAGCTTTGCTAACAAAATAAGATTGCTTGGTTAATTATCTGATTACATAATTGTTCATAAAATACTCGGGACCGTCCCTGAAAGATTAAAGCAACTATGACTTCCTTGGAAAATATCAAGGACACGTCAAACCTTACCTTAGTAGAGCTTTTAAATGCTATGCAGACTTAAGAACAACGATGAATGATAAACTCAGTAGGTTTTGTGGAATGTGAGTTGCAAGCTAAATTAAAAATCAACAAAGGAGAAAAGAGTATGGGAAATAAGCATAAGAAGAGTTTCAACAAAAAAGAAGCAGCTGGAAGCACTAACTACATAAATGAAAAAAATAGCGAATTTCCTCCTTGTAAGTATTGTGGAATATTGGGCCATCCTCCTTTCAACTGTTGGGGAAGACCTGATGTGAAGTGTGACAGGTGCACCAAGCAAGGGCATCACGATAGGATTTCCAACTAGTATCCTTTGTAAAATTTGTTTTAAACAATGATTAATAGAAAGATAAAGATAATTTACAAGATGGAAGGAAGATGATGAAGATTGATGAGTTGTTGAATATTATTTTTTCTATCGACTAGAACATGCCACTTCAGCATCAAATTTGCCACTTGACGGCCATATCATCATTTTTTTAACGGAGACTGATTGCATGGACAACAATGTAATAAAGTAAAAATAACCCATTTAAAATTAAAAAAATTCAAAGGAGTAACATGATATTTCTGTCAAACATAAAGGACCCACGGAGGACCCACAAGGTATTTAGCCTAAACATTAATTCAAACTAAGTACATATTTTAATTATTTTATTTTATTTTATTTTTGTTTAATAATGACGTTTCACCATGACGTTTGATTTTCAAACTTACAACCACACGTTCACTGTTTTTGAATCAATAATTGTTATAATTCCTGGCTGACATGCATCGTATCTGCAGAACAGTCTAAAACATGACTTGTATATGCATTTCCAAGTCTTCTCCTCAATCATTTATATCTAGAGAGAAATGATATTTATACAAATATCTTGCGAGAACATTTATGACAACTTTATCTCTCATACTTACTTTATGTTTTTACTTTCTCTCTTTATTGTTTTGGTTTCCGTGTTAATGCCTACTTTTCTCTGTAAATTTATGCTTGTCCCAAAAATTGTCACACAAATTGTTGTTCAAATTACCTACTTTTCTCTTACACAAACAAAGTCCAAATTAAATTGATGATTTAAGTCTGATTAATTGCATTGGGACTTGCTCTTGCCTCTTAAATTCCGAGTACACACTATATATTGAGACTCTACCTCTAAATTTTTGACATATCTGAACTTTTCTTTTTATTGTTAATAAGATGAACACTTCTTCTCAACTACTCTTCCTTTCACTCATTGCCATTTGGTTCATATCTCTAACAGCTTCTGGAGCTAATACTCTTCACCCTGATGAAAGTATAATATTTATTTATACCATAGCTCCCTAATAATGAAATTTCTTTGATCTTTTCATTTTTTTATCTAAGGTTTCATGTTTGTTTATATGTATCTTTTTCCTCATAATTTCTATAGAAATTCAGCGTATATGCTTGAAAACATGTATGTATAATTTAGAAGATTTTTCAGTACTTAGCTGATAACTCTCAATTGTATATTTAGAGAAAGCTCTTGAAGTTATAGCTAAATCACTTGGTAAGAAGGATTGGAACTTTGACATTGATCCATGCAGCAACAAACCTAACTGGGTTACGCCTACCATTCCCTTACCGATCGTAGTTAACAATGTCACTTGTGACTGCTCTATTCCTGGTGATAACTTCTGCCATGTTGTTTCGATGTAAGTCTCTTCTCCGTGGAAATGACCCTTTGCTGCCGTGTCTTCTAGTTAATTTCATATGAAATTTTTTTTCATTTATGGCAGTACTCAAGTATTTAAATTGATATAGAGGTAAGAATTGATATTGTATATGTGTGCATACATGAATTAGATTGGTTAATACCATGTAACAAACTTAATCAGTATACTTAATGTTCTCATAATTCTACATCTATAAATTTGTTATCCCTTATAATCAAACTAAGATTTTAATTTAAAATCGATATTGTCAAAGATATGTATTTTTTACCAAAACTCTCTGCAGTAGAGGAGCTTGTTGCAATTTTTTCTTTCAACTCTATCAGCAAAAAATTACATTATAGTTAACTTTTTTATGGAAAATGAACATACAGAGTTTTAATAGGGCAAAATCTCCCCGGAACTTTGCCACCGGAACTGAACAGGTTGCGTTACCTTCAAACTATGTATGTAATTCCCAAACTTTCCCTCACCTTCATATTAACAATACTATTTAATTTGTTTTATATCTCCAATCACATGTATCTATAAATTATTTTGCTTGACAAACATTTTCTCTCCCTCTATTACAGTGACCTTGCTCTGAATTATTTGAATGGTACAATTCCTAAAGAATGGGGCTCCATGATGAATATCAGTAAAATGTATGTTTTGTCTCTTATATTCTTTTCTGGTTTTTAAATTTTTGTTTGATTGATTGATATATTATACGATCTTGACATATGTGTCTTATTTTACATCCTTTATAAGACTTTGCATTATTTTTCTTATAGACTTGTAGTAATTACATGCAACAATAAGTTAATGACAACATGTTTCTTAATCATCATAGTTCTCTTGTCGGAAATCGGTTAACGGGTTCAATACCGGCAGAGATTGCAAATATATCTACTCTACAACAGTTGTGAGTTTCTCAATACCCTCTTAGCAGGAAAAAAAAATCCTTATTTCTTGTTCTAAAAAAAATCCTTTTATAAGTACATAAACATGTATGTATTCAACTCAAACAGTCCGAAAAGAAATTTAACTTTAACTTGAAATGGATAGGGAGTTATGGATCAATCAAATGTCTGGAAATCTTCCTCTAGAGCTTGGGAATCTAACACAAATGCAAATTCTGTAAGCACTTTATTTATTTTTTCCTTAATTGATATTCTTCGTGAAACCTCATTGTTTAAAATCCAATTTGATTTCCATGGCATAGAATCATAATTTACAATTGTGCTTTTTAATTTTATATAGGCGACTTTCCTCTAACAATTTTACTGGCGAACTACCTGCGACATTGGCAAAGCTCACTGCATTGCAAGATTTGTAAGCTTCAAATTTTTATGGCGACGTATACTTCTGAATTAACTACAAAATAGTTTTTACGACACTTCAAATTTTCATGCCCTCTCTCAATGCAGCCGAATTGAGGACAACCAGTTCTCTGGAAAGATACCTGATTATATTCAGAACTGGACAAGTATCCAAAACTTGTATGCATTCTCTTTTTTATTTTAATGTTTCTTCAAATTTAACTGCGTTTGTATTTCTTGATTTTTTAAAAAAATTATCAATGGTTACTTTACTCTTGACAGAATGATTCAAGGAAGTGGATTAAGCGGGCCAATTCCTTCTGGCATTTCACTTTTAAGAAACTTAACTGACCTGTATGTATGATATTTTATATTCTATATAGTATATACTGATAAAGTAAGGATTTAAATTTAACTTTTATGTTAATTATATTTACTTAACTTTCATTTAAATATGATATTCAGGAGAATTAGTGATTTGGATGGATCTGAAAATGCACCTTTACCACAACTTAACAATATAACATTGTTACAAACTCTGTGAGTTCATTACTCGACCTCTCTCAAAAATAGAAAAGAATAAAAGCAGCAAGAGAGGCACTCATAGTATATCGCTGTGTATCTTATTGTCACAGGATTCTGAGGAACTGCAACATCAGTGGAAAACTACATGATTATCTTGGGACTATCACATCATTAAGAACCCTGTAATTGAGTACTTGCTTCATTTAATTTGACTATACCTAACTTTTGTTAAGTTTAGCTAATCTTTAACATTTATTATATTTGTGTTTTGTGGTTATTGTTTCGATAGATATAAGATTAGAACAATGCAAGCAACAGCCTTTCTAACACACACTTTCTTTTATCGATTAGAATTCTTATGGGTCCTACCAAATTTAAATAGGACCCATACAATTTGGTGGCGTAAATATGAAGTTTAGCGAATAAGAAAAGTGTGTTAAGAGAGTGTGTTGCCAACACTATAACTCATTCTCAATATGATATTTCTTTCAGAGATCTCAGCTTTAACAAATTAAGTGGAACAATTCCGAGTACCTATGCTGACATGAAGAGTTCAAATTACATGTAAGAATTTCATCGTAGTTTCCTGTACAATTCTTTTTGGGGCATATTTTTACCACGTATCCGTTGGCTTCTTTACACCTACAACTCATGTTTCACTTTTAGTCTGAATTAGGATTGCTGAATAGTCTACTGAGACCCTGACGATTGAACTCAACCTAAATACATGAATAAATGTCAACCTAATGGAGCTCAAATAATAGTCCAGACCAACCTTATGGACGAGTCGTGTTGGAATTTCATAAATTATATGTTTGCAAATAATATATTTATATAAAGACGACACAAACATCAGACTTTGGATTTCGTGTAAAAATCTCAGGAAAATGTATTATAAAAAGGATCACATGCCCTTTCTATCTGAGAAGCAAAATCAAAGAGAAAGAAGGTGACCATATATGAAGTGCGATGATGAGAGTCAAAGTCAGAAGTTTAGGTTTTTTGTTATTCATTGATCTTAGTCTGTGTTTAAGAATAAAAACACTTTTCTCTATAGAAGGGTCCTTCGATACAGCTACCTAAATCAATTCAATATAACACAGAGAAGAGAAAGATGAGTGTGATTAAAGATAACTATAGCTTATATCTCTTAATGTTCGGTCTATCTCAATAAATATAAGCTTTGCATATTAATATCTTTGATATTGTTTTTTGGTAGATTTTTAACTGGAAACCTTCTCACTGGATCGGTGCCTAATTGGAGAAAGAATGTTAATGTGTAAGTTATTTTTCTTATACTACTTGTATGATTCCTTCGATTGAACAATGTACTTCATTTTTGAGTCAGAAAATACTAGAAACATATCATCTGTTTCTTTTTTACCTTTCAAAGTGGACTGTGCTTATTTTTTCTTTCTTCCATGCATTTTCCTTTTCTTTTTATTCAATAGTTATTTCTTTTGCTTTCTTCCATGCACCAACAATGCTCTCTATTTTATTTAAAACATTAAAGCGTTTCTCAGAAGTTCTACAATTTAATCCTTTTTTGCTGTTCTCCTAATGAACTCTAGTGTTCATTCCATGATCATGAGTTTAGTTTTCCTCACAGCATAAGTTCATAAACTCCTTAATCTATCTTCTCTCTCAAGTGTATAGTATACCTAAAGCTTCAGGGTGTTGTTTCTTTGATTTAATGTTTAGGCTGATTGGATCGTTGCATATAACTTTTGTTTCATGTCTTCGGTTTACTTAATATTATATCTCTACATTATGTCTCAGTCAGGAAATCGTTTTGAAACTTTTATGCTATTGGAGTATGATTTTGCAATTGTTTACTTAATTAAAGATATTTATATTGAAAGCATCTTTCTTTTCACCAAATATTTCACTATGTCTTTGATTTTTGTATTATTAATTTATTATCATATTCTGAATCAAATTATATAACTTTGGTATAGAGATCTTTCATACAATAACTTCAGCATTAGCCAAGGAAGTCAGATATGTCACGATGAAAAAGTGTAAGAATCCTTGCATTTGTGTGCATTTATTTGGAAATTTTAGAACATTACTGAGACACTATCTTATATAATACATATCAGGAACTTGTTTTCTACCACATGGGCGCGCAATGACATGTAAGTTTGGTAATATAAATACTAAAACATGCATGTGTATACATGGCATTTCCATTTCCCTCTTATTATGTGATGAATCTTATTTTATTAATCTTCATATCTGATTTTATTCCTTTCATCATTCTCTCAGAGGAACAGTTTCGTGTTTGAGCTTTGACTGTCCCAAACGTGAGTTTCTTCCGGTGACTTCCTTATAGACGACTAAGATCTCACTATGTTTTAACATTTTATTTATAAAAAACATATAGGTACATCAAGAGTGGGGACGAAAAATTCACAGAACATATTTTTCTTTTATCAATTTTCTTAGTTACCGTAATACTTTTAATGTTGCTAACATGATCTGCTCAACCCAGCCTCATACTCCCTTTATATAAATTGTGGTGGAAAGCAAGCAATAGTCAACGGAAAGAGTTATTATGGTGATTCAGATTTACCTGGACCAGCTAGATTCCATGTCAGTCCACAAGGAAATTGGGCATTTAGCACCACTGGTATATTCATGGAAAGTAATATACTTCGAGAAAACTATTCCCCGGAAAATATCACTAAACTTACAATGGTGGATGCTGAATTGTATATGAATGCACGCGTTTCTCCGATTTCTTTAACATATTATGGGTTTTGCTTGGCAAATGGAAGCTACACAGTAAATCTACATTTTGCTGAAATCATGTTCACAAACGATCAAACTTTTTCTAGTCTTGGAAGGCGTTTCTTTGATATCTACCTTCAGGTACAAGGTTTAAAAAATTTCTTTCAATAGTCAAGAGATCACTAGGTTCCTATTAAAATACGTAGAATATCTCACTAACAACTGAATATTTTTCTGATTAGCAGTTCACTTATTTGGCATTATTTATAAAATAAAACTCTGAAGTATATTTATAAAATCGAATGAATATTAAAATATTTGTAGGTTATCTTATGTATTTATATTGTAGGTTATCTTACCTATAAGCATACGTTCATGACTTGTGATCCAAGTGCTGCAGGGAAGGCGCGTGCAAAAGGACTTCAATATTGCAGAAGAAGCAGGAGGAGTTGGAAAGAAAGTCATAAAAAAGTTCAATGATGTTATTATTACGAGTAATACTTTGGAGATTCGCTTATATTGGGCGGGAAAAGGGACAATGGCCATCCCAAATAAATCTGCATATGGTCCTCTTATATCAGCTATATCAGTGGAATCTGGTAAGTTATACTGTGTATGTTCCTAATATTATGCTATGATCTCGATGTTATGATCTAATATCTAAAATGTCTTGTATAATAATCATCCAGATTCTCCACCTATAAGCATATCTGCAGGAGCTGTGGTTGGAATTGTGATTGCCACAACAATTATTATCATTATATTATTTTGTATACTTTGGTGGAAAGGATGTTTTGGAAAGAAAAAATCATTAGCAAAAGGTGATTACAACTCAATTTATTTTGTCATCATTATTATCAAACTTTTAGCTAATACGTGAATTATTCAAGTAATAATAAATAAACTTGTGCATGCTGTGTAATCGACTTACTTTGAGTATGTACTTTTATTAATGTATCCTGTTATGGAACCTAAGACTTGTCTTATCTTGATAAATAGAAAGATGCATGCTTACA
>Ga0315914_1000430_pt1 | contig 51570 bp, 19 predicted proteins | sample MpolenodulesMG_FD_203920 | JGI IMG/M metagenome (GOLD analysis project Ga0315914, IMG submission 203920) | Medicago polymorpha root nodule microbial communities from Los Angeles, California, United States - elongated nodules | ecosystem: Host-associated > Plants > Roots > Nodule | place: USA...
TTTTATTGGTTGATATAAAATAAATGTGTCATAATCAATTTTGATTGGATGATAAGAAAACATTAAATGATATGAGAAATATGAAGATGCCAAGTGTACTTTTAAAAAAAAAGGCAAATGTTTATAATAGAGATGATTGATTGTGTTGATTTTGATAGTAAAATTAGTATCATTTACTAAAACACCCTTATTAATTGTAGTTAGTAAAGTAGTTAAGGTGGATGAAATTCAATAAATAATAGTATAATAATGGGGAAAAATAATAAATGTTGCATTAATATTTTAAAGTGAAAATTATTTGAAAAAAAAGAAAAAAATGGTAAAGAAACAATTATTGTGAAGCAGATGGAGTATCAAATATATACTAAAATATAGACTTAATTCTCTCTGAAGTCTTTCTATCAAAATTCAACTTGCAAACACATCATGAGGGCATGTTTAAAAGTTTATCAAATATATACTAAAATATAGATTTAATTCTCTAAACTCTGAAGTCTTTCTATCAAAAACCAACTTGCAAACACATCATGAGGGCATGTTTAAAAGTTTGAGAGGGGAGACAAGGGCTTTGAAACTACAAAAAGGATCAACTGAAAAGAATCGAAGGTTTTGAGAGATGGTTTTGGAGATGTATTTTTCTTCATAAAGAAAATTCCCTAATTTTGAAAACTAAAAAAATTGTGTTGAAGGAAGATTTTGAAAGACTAAAATAAAATGATAAAAAAAAAAACTAGTTATTTAGACTGCGTCGTGATGATTGTTAATTACAAAGATGCGGATTTGAAGCTAATAAAACAGTTGATAAAATAAAAATACACGAATCACAAAAAAACAAACATACTCAAACAATATCTAAGCATAAAGAAATCATAAAAATTGACGACAATAGGGATGACAATACCACAATAGCATAAACAAATTATAAAAATTGACCACAAAGCCAATCAACTTAATCCTATGCATTATAGACTGAGTCAATTTTTATGAAGTCAATGGAAGTTATTGGCGGCAAAGTTATTGAATTAGCAGCAATCAGGTGCGTAATGCACACGTATCTTAGACTAGACTCCCCACCCCACCAACCAATCGCGCGCTGCCACGTCAAGTCTTCCACTCTTCCTTCAAACTAACAACATTTTGAAATAAAGAATTCTTCAACTTCCATTTTCTTTCATTTCTCATCCTCTCTCTCTCACTCCAATGTCTGCGTCCAATTCTAGAATTTCTCTTGCACTTTTCGTTTTCTTAGCCAACTTTCCAGGTATAACTAACTCATTCTCTTTAATTTTTCATTCGTCCATCGCTATGAAGCACAGACACAAACACGATGATATGTTTTCGAAGTGTAAATGTTGTTGATTGCATTTGCATTTGCATTTGAATTGTACAGGGTTGATGTTATGTGCAGCTGTGTCATTGAGTTCAATTGAAATCTTCGAAAGGCACGAGTGGCTAAAAGTGACTTCAACTGTGTATTTCCTTTGTGAAGGGGAGAACAAGAACGTGTTCGAAGATGTTAAGAGAGCTCGTTTTGTTTATGCTTACAATGGTCAACAATCTTGGAAGGTTAGATTCTATTATGCTTTTATTTTAATTACTTTTTGAGCAATTACTGAGATTTTGCTCTCTGCTTCCAGATTTTAAGCAACTTCTCAAGTAAAAATTGCAAGCGGTGTGGACTATATGAGGAAAACAGTATTACTTCAGACGAGGCTTTTGATGAATGGGAGTTTTGTCCTTCGGATTTTACTGCACCCCATGGTGAATATGTTAGGTTCAAGGAAAAGGAGTTCAATGCTACTTTTCTGTGCCCAGATTGCTTATCTTTTGGTGGTGAGTATCTTGCAACTTTTGCTTTGAAGATTCTTTATTTATTACTTCATGATGCTATTGTGACCCAGTTGATGCCATTGCAAAACTTGTTTACTTATTCAAAAGTATGCAATTTCAGTTTTTGATGAATGATTCTCTCAATCTCTAATTCTAGTGAGTTTATGTCAACACATAAGCAAGAAACTTCAATTCACTTTTGAGTTAAAGTTCATCACCATGAATAACTTGGTTATTCAAATTAAATTAGCAGATGAGTTGCTGAAGTTCATTAGAGTTTTAAGGTTCTAATAAAGAAAGAAAAAAAATGGTGAAGCAAATTACTCTGTCCATCTCCTATATTGTGTTTTCATCCCCTGTATTAGGAAAAGATAAACAAAATGCTACAAGTAAGTCCAAATAAACGCCTTAACAAATTTGTTGGTAGCTCATTTGATTTATAGCTGATTTGAAAATTAACCGTGGTACCCATTACCCAACCATTTGAATTGAAAGTTTAGTTACACTATAGATTAATGTATTTCCCCTTGTGCTTCACATATTATTCAGTATCAGGGTACACAAAAGTTGGGATAACATTTGACTACAGTACATCCATGATTTAACTAGTGACTAATTGGATTTAGCTCCTCTTGACCGAGTCCACTTCAGAGGATAAAAAATGAACTTATGACAGTTGGTTGGAAAAATAGTGTATTGAACTATGAAGTTGTTAACATCTACCTTGTACTCCGGACTTTCGAGGAGTCAACTTCAGTCTACTTAAACAAATCCGATGGGTCCAACGCCATTTTAGATTAAACTGTATGGGTTTTTATTATAAATGCTAGTGCTTTTTTCCTTCATTTTTTTTATGGAAGAAAAGGTAAGTTGCTCAGAAGAATCTATACTTTTGCTAGATGGAGGAATATTGTATTGATTAAGAAGAAGGCACAGAAGGTTCTTTAAATTATTTTTCATTTTTGTATTCTTCGCTGTTTTATTTTTAGTGTGAACTTTGATGTACTGGTACTAGGTATGCTAGAAATAGTTTTTTCCACTTTGTTGCATTTCTTAACAAGCCTTGGAAGACTTTTAAGTTATTTTAATGTCAGAATTTTATGGCAAATGAAGGAGGACTGATGCTCCTTTGCATGGTAATCTTTATTATATTTTATATCAACAAAACTGATTGTATTCCTGCTCTGCAGCTTCCAGCTCTTCTAATAAACACGGAAAACACATAGCAATTCTGGTTTTTCTTGGTGCTTTGGCCGCAGGCGTAGTGATTCTTGGAGTATTTGGTGCATATAAGTTCTGGCTGAAGAAAAGAAAAGAAGAGGACCAAGCTCAGTTTTTGAAGTTATTTGAAGATGGAGATAACATTGAAGATGAGTTTGGCCTTGGTGGTGCGATAATATGATGAAAGTAAACAAAATAGGCCTTGTATAGAGTAAGATTAATCACAAAAAAAAAAAATTATGCAAAGGGATGAAAAGAAAGAAAAAAAAATCTTCTAGTTAAACATGTAACTATCCCAGTTTATAAATCTGCATATAAAAAATAGAGTTATGGCAGTTTTAAGGTTTTTGCTCAACAATCCAATAGAAACAAATAAGCAAGATATAAATAATAAAAGTCACGGATGGCATCAATTTTATTGGCATTATGATTTTGAGGACACTAGTCGCCTAGTCGGTGTTCGTGTTTCCGGCAATTGGTGTTTAGACCCTGGTTGTCGCTACGCAAAAGAAGATGGTAACTACTGCAAACTGTAGTGCATCAACGTAATAATAATCATAATCATAACAAAGATAGTAACATTAACTCTTCATTAGAATATACAAGGGCACCATTCATTTAGTTTGTACAGGGCATTAAAAATCTTAAAACCGATCCTGAGTAGAATAATGAAATTAGCCTATTCAAATCAGTTCATACTTATATTTTATGAACAACTGTCCATCGAATATTACATTTCCAAGTGATCAAATTTTAGCCATCACTGCAGTAGGGTGAGGATTTGAATTGTGAACCTGCAGCTTCTTTGTAATTATGCCGCCAGAGGAGAAGCAAAAACCTGGCACGCCACCCCACAGCAACGATATCTAATTTGGAATGGAAATTGGTGGTCTAAGAATACCACCAACAACGTGGTTGTGCTTCAATAACATTAGAGTGCTTGAAAGGCTTCAACATATGCATTGTGTGGATAATTCCTTCCATCAAGTACCGCACATAACCCACGTCCCACATTCAGTCAAGATATTGGTACCTGGAAGAATTTTAAGGAATGACTTCTATTAGTGGCCAACAAGTTCTGCAGAAAGTTACTTCCATGTATCAAGATTTTTTGAAGTGTAGAGTTCACTTTGAAGAGTAAGGTTAAGCACATGGTCAAAAGGAGATTACTTACAGACTATCTCAGAACTTCATAATTTTCTCATTAATGTTCACAACTTTCACTTAACAATCTAAAGTTCTTTCAAGGACCCAAACCCATGAGATCTACATGCCTTAGCACTTATTTTGACAATAATTTCTTATTAGATGCATTTTAATCATCATTACGTGTTTGTTTTTTTGGGTAGTATTTAACTCATGAATCCTTCACTTAGCACAAAATAAGATATGGGAAATCTAACTAGTTATATTTTCAATGAACAATAAATTCCAATAGAAGAACATGCAATGATAATTCATTACTCCCTCCGTCCCATAATAACTGAGCCATTTGCAAAAAAATATTGTCCCAGAAAAATTGACTCATTTTACTTTTCAATACAATATTAATTACTTTTTTCAATTATAACACTAATTAATACTACTTTCACCACTCCCAATTCAATATATTCTACTTTGTATTTATGATAATGAAGAATACGCCAATAGTTGATAAGGGCACTCAAAACTATTTTTCTCTCTTTTTCACTTATACATTTTTTCTTAGTAAGTGTGAAATGAGCCAAGGGCTCAGTTAAAATGGGACGGAGGGAGTAGTTTATTACTAATACCTATCAAATATAGCTATTTTTAAGTGCTGTTAGCTTCTACTTTCTAGATTCATGCAGAAGTTATGCCAGTTCAAAAAATCATAGTAGATATTTAGAACGTATAAACAAGAAAACTCTAATGTCAGTTCAAACATTAGTTAACAAAAAAGACAAGAAAACTGACCTTGATCAATAAAGAATTCAAAACTCTAACCAGAAGAAGAACTCCTAATTGACTCATCAAAATTATGAAGTTCCTTTGAATTGGAACCATAAATTGCCTTAATTGAGTCTCTGCAGAAACTACAAGGGAAAAAAACAAAGAAATTGGATAAGAAACACACACTTTGGGTGTCTTAGTTTCAAGGATAGTGTTGTGCTTGTTTTAATATAACATAACATAATATTTTCTGAGGATAAACTGAATTAAAGACAATATGGAAAGTTGGAGAATAATAACAAAATTCAAACATGATTTCTGCTTTAGAAAAAATCATGATATAAGTGTGCTAGCCTTGGAACTTGGCAGTAATAGTATAAGCAATCATTCTTTGTTGTTGTAAGGTAAGGAGTCATGGTTGATACCTCATGCTCAAACACCTCATGGCCACTTCAATGGAAGATGTGGCCTTTTCTTAAGAAAACCATAGCATGTCAGGTCATAATGAATCCATTAGGCCACTAGCATGATTTGTTAAGCTTATGGTCCACCACTATCCTTCAAAGCATATAGAGGCAAAAATTAACAATTGTTTACTTCATAGTATCTGTCTATCATATCATATCACTAACTTTGCATCCTAACATAGAGATACTGTATGCCTCAAAAGCTTGATGACAGAACCTCCTCATAAACAAAAGAAACTACAAAGTAAGGTTCTTCAATAAAATTCTGACACATAGCTGCACCTTATGCAAATCGAAGTAAAGAGGTAGAATCTCAAAATGCTAACCCTATTTAAATGCTGCTTCAGATCGAAAGCCCGAAATTGTTCCAATTTCATGAAATACATAAAAGTCAAAAGATAATTAACCCTCATTATACTAACAAGTGGACAATGGGATTGATCCCCGGATTAATCGGTTCTTGGACCAGATATCGAGTTTTAAAGAAAAAACATCGGCCACTAGCATATCAGTATTACATACCACCAACGTAATTATCTTTCAAAAAGAAAATCATTTCAACTAAATAAACTTCTTCATAATGTGATTCTCTATAATCGAAAGTAAAAGAAAATAATTTGAAAAGTGAGTGAGAAAGGTGAACCTGCATGCCTCCTTATTGAAATTCTTCTGTTTAACTCCAAACAAAGATTCAAACACCACAGGCTCCGCACGGCAAAAATACGGACGCTCTGAAAAAGAACAAAACAATATATACAAGCTAAACTCCAAAGCTAACATTCTCATAAGAAATCATAACATTCAAAACTTTAGAGTGATGGTGTGGCCACTGACCAGAGTAAATGGAACATTTTCTGCTACTCTTTTCATAATGTATACACCATCCATCTGGTCCTATTAAGCTATTGTAGAGCTGAAATTCAATTCATTGCCACATAATCAAAGCATAAATCAAACAATAAACCAATGTAAAAGACAAATACTAATCATCATTAACATTATAATACACACTAAATAGAATGTTCATAGCTCAATTTACTACAAATTAAATTAAAATTATAAAACATAGGAAAATGGACCTCAACATCTGAAGGGTCGGTGAAAATTTCTTCAGGAGATGGATAAGAAGGACCTTTTTGAAGCTTACAACAAGCGCCACAACCTTCCACGCAATGCCACGACAATTCCTTCTTCTCGCCGCTGAATCCAACGTTGTTATGTCTTTGTTTTCTGTCAGTTTTCACAGTAGATTTCTGTGGACGGCGTGCCGCCGAACATGTGACCAGTGATAATGGCGGAAGCACCAGAGTGGTGGTGGTGAGAGATATCATAAGGCACTTGTTAAAGGAAAATCTGAAGAAGTTGAAATGATATCTCAAAAGGTGAGTTAAGAGTATTTTTTTGGAATATAGAACTAAAACTTAAATGGGTGTGGAAGTGGAGACAAAGGGGATATACTTATCTGAACTGTTCTTTGACTTCATGGTAGGTTTCCACCGTCTCAAAATCAGGATTTGTCTTCCATTGTGAAATGAGTGGAGTAGTAAAATTTAACTAAATTACTGTATGTTTTTTTTAGTGATGATTAAATTCTTCCTTGAATTTATAACTAAATTCGTTTTCTAATTTAACAAAATATTAAAATAGTCTCTGAATTTGTAAAATGTCAATCAATTTAGTTGTTTCGTTCAATTGAAGTGTTAATGGTGTTGACGTGGTCGTTATCCTCTCACATGTCAAATGTCACATAAGTAGGGACTAATTTGGCCGGCACTGACCAAAATTTTCAAGGATGAAATTAATTGATTTGCATAAAATGTTCTTTCCTCCCCAACGGCTTTTTCTTTCTTCCCCAAATATATAAAATTGGAACCCTAATTTTACAATCTTTAATCTACACTCCAAAATCCCTAAAAAAATTCTAATAATTAGTAGTAACGTTCTTCCCCAATTCAAAAAACTTCAAACCCTAATTCTTTTTATTGAATCTGAAAACCAGAATCCCCAAAATTTCTTCAAGCAAAACTGTTCAAATTGAATCTGAAATGACGGGTGTGGGGATATGGGGAAAAAGAGTTATCAAAGTCAAGCCCCATGTTTAATGGTGATGTGAGGGTGCTTGAATGTTGGTGTGGTAGAATTTGTGCCATAAGAAAAGTCTAACACTCTCAAAAACCTAGAAAGCCCTTTCTATGCTTACCATCTGCTAAAGGTTTGTTTATCCAATCTTGTGTGACGCAAGAATGGTTTGATTAACACCTTACTGATTCTGAATTTTATTTTGCAAAGGATGATGTTGAAAATTGTGAATTTTTTGTCTGGGTTGATGAAGCTGAAGAACTAGGTTACTTTAAAAACAATGGAATTGGTGTTGGTCGTGGAAGAAAGACAAAATTGATGGAGAAGGTTCAGTCCATGCTACTGTATTGTGATGCAAGATTAGCGTGATGTTGTCTTCCATCCTACGGATTTTGGCAACATTAATCTTAATCGCAAACAAAACAACAACAAAATGCAAACCCTTTTCGGAAACTGTCTTAATCAATCAATAAATAATTTCCTTCATTACTAAATTAATCTTCATCAATTTTAGTTACCAACTAGAAAAAAAAATCAAATTTTAAAGTCTTAAACTGAAAACCTTAAAATGAATAATATAGTCAACAATCTCAAAAACACAACACTCACAAACAAACAACAAAGTAAGCATCAAATGAAGTTTAAAGTTGAAAACGAAATGATAAAAACTGAAAACGAAAATAAAAAAAACGGACAAAAAATGGGTGAAAACGAACAAAGAAAAAGAAAAAGAAGAGGAACGACGTTACCTTAACCACAGAAAAATTTGCACGAATTTGGCCGATTCAGATGCAAATTCAGGGACGAAGTTGATGATACACTCTTTTTTTAAAGAAAATTACACATGCTTTTAATATTTTTAAGGGTTAAATATGTTTTTGGTCCCTATAAAATTGGAAACTTCTATGTTTAGTCCTTACTTAATTTTAATAGTTTTTTAGTCCCTACAAAGAAAAATTACTCAGAAGTTTAGTCCCTACTAAAACAAAGTTTGTTTAATTTTCCTTAAACTCTTAAATGTTTAAACGATTTTTTTAGACATGTTTACAACATTATGAAAGGTTCATTTACTAAAATTTAGAATTTTTTAACATGAAACGAATTAAATATGAATTTTTTAAAATCACAAAAGTTAAAGGTAAAAGTAACAAAATATGGACGTAGAAATCATATTTTGCGATGATTTTTTTTGGAGAAACTTTTATTAATGTTCTTAACATGACTGCAAAAAATTGTTCAAAAACTTGAGAGTTTATGCATAAATTAAACAAATTTAAATTGAGTAAGGACTAATACTAAGTGCATAAATTTTTTGTAGGGACTAAAAGAACTATTAAAATTAAGTAAAGACTGAACTTAAAAGGTCCCAATTTTATAGGGACCAAAAACATATTTAACCATATATTTAATTGTAATAAATTTATGGGTTAAATATGTTTTTATTCCATATAAATATGTCAACTTTTCGTTTTAGTACCTCTAAAAAATTTCTTCAAGTTTTAGTCCTCAAAAAAATTTCATCTTCACTTTTGGTCCCTCTTTTTAAGTAACTTCATATGTAGAATACATATTTTTGAACAAAATTTTGCAGAAAAATTTATAATATTATATGGATCTCTCCCAAAAAAAGTTACAAAGTTTTACCAAAACATGAGTTAAATATGAATTTTTATATTTTTTTACGGTAAAAAATTCTAATTTTTTTTGGAGTGACTTTTACAATATTATATATATTTCTGTACAATTTCATTAAAAAATACAAAAATTTACTTTAAAATATGGACCAAAAGTAGTAACTGAAAATTTTATAAAAACCAAAAATTGAAGGAAAATTTTAAAGGGACTAAAATGAAAGTTAGTATATTTATAGGGACCAAAAACATATTTATAGCTGTACTTGGGTACCATTTGGCCAAGATTTTTAATGGTCTAAAAGCTACTTCAAAACAAAGTTAAAATAATGGCCTTTAAGAAAAAGAAGGTAAAGTATTTGTCAAAAAAAAAAAAGAAGAAGGTAAAGTTGTTTGGCTTTCTTTGTTTTTTTTTTTTAGTTTAAAGGTATTTTTAAGTTAAAAGTTGTTTGGCAAAATATTGTACAAAACTTTGAATTTATTATTTTTTTGATGGTGTTCGGGTTTCGAACCCCGGACCTTGCATATATTTATGCATTGTCTCTATCAACTGAGCTACGCTCACGAGGACAAAACTTTGAAGAGTAAAAATGTTTAAAATATAAAAGATAAAAAAACATTTTTTGAAGGGTAAAAATGTTTAAAATATAAAAGATATTTTTTTACAAATACCACATTTACTCAACGACGTTTATTAAGCTCAAATAATAACATAAATAATATCAAAATAGTTGGTTTTTTCTTTTTCAATTATACTCTATAACAAATTTCGTTTTAAGAATACCATATTTTTGGCGTCTTTCAAAACGATAAGAATTTATATTATATGATATTATATTTGTTACATTGTTGGTGTCATTGAAACAAATATGTTTTTTTTTTAATAAGAAAAAGATATGCATATAAATTGTTACAATATAAAGGTGCAAAATATATATAAGTATATTTTTTTAGGCATCTATACTTGTACTTTTAATTAAAATCCAATTTTTATAAAAATGATTACACGCATTATGCAACGCTAAAAAAAATTATACGCATTAGCGTAACAAAAAAATAGACAGGCGAACATAAAATATTACTCAAAATGCTAATGTGTATGTATATATATATATTTGCGAGGTTGAAGAAAGGAAATAAAACTATTTGGTATCATTAAATGACAATGTGAATAAAAATATTTGTGAGATTGTGATGATTAAACGATATTGAAATTAAATATATAAGTGATAAAAAGATAATAAAATTCCTTTGAAAAAAAGATAATAAAATTAAATGAAACCTACTTAAAAAAATAAAATGGAACGGTTAAAAAAATTAAATTAAATTAAATGGAAGAAAAGAACATAGTGAAATATAATATTAAAAAATAAAATAAACGGTTCTCATTGAGAGTTGAAGAGAGGTGTTTCTGAAATAAATTGTCGAGAAGTGGTTTTTTTGAAGTAGCATTCAACAACTTTTGGTCAAAGCTCATTCCATTCAATTTTGACAGTGGCATAATATTCTAGAAAATTGATAGGAATAAAAAAAATTTAAAAAAAGGTTATTGTCAAAACAAAAAGAAAAAAGGAATAGGAAAAATATGGATGAGGTGGCTCTCTTCAAAGGTAGGAATTATTGAATTACAAAATTACCCCTCCAAAGGATAAAATTGAAAATTCACAAGGCATCAATTTTCTTATATAGTTAGTAGATAGATAATGCATTTTTTAAGAGAAAAAAGCAGTGTATATATGACTTTATCAAGTGTTTGACTTATATTTTTAGGACATTTATTAGTATGATTTTTTGAAAAGAAAAATATTACTATTTGAATCAATTTTTTTACGACATTTACTAGTATGATTTTTTGAAAAAAAATATATTGCTATTTGAATCAATTTAGATCAATAGAAACAATCTTTTAAGTCTATAAGTCATAAATTAGTCCATCCAAATTGCCGTCAGAAAAAATCGAATTTAAAATTTTGAAGAAGAGTAAACTCTAAAATCTCAAGTCAAAATCACACAAGTCACAATTTAATGGTCAAAAATACCAAAATTGTTAAATTGTATGTCGTGTCAAATTGTATTTCCTCGACTTATCCATTTATGTATGTATGAATTTTTAATAACTATTATTATTTCTTCTATCTATATAAAAACAATTTTTCGAAAGAAAAGACAAATAACAATTATCCCGTTACAAAGTTTAAATTAGTACCCCCTCGTCCCATAATACATAATACAGTTGACCTTATTACGTATGTCAATGCATAATTTTCAGATTAAATATATTGAATAGTATATTAGAAAAAATTATGGAAATTTGATATTTTGAAAATACTCATCGAGACGAATCTAACGACATCTTATATGATACTCCCTCTGTTTTTTATTATAAGCAAATTTTGACTCTTAAGTTCATTCAATTAATGATGTATATAGTCTAGACTATATTCATCATTAATTGAATGAACCTAACAGTCAAAATTTGCTTATAATAAAAAACGGAGGTAATATTCTTTATTTTGGTATATTAGTAGAAAAATATGGTTAGAGTAAGTTAGGTCAAAATTGTACATTTTTAAATGAATATTTATTATGGGACGGATTGATTATTTGTTTTACCAAAATAGAAATGAATTTATACTGTATTTTTTCTTTCCATTTCTCTCACGCTGCCTACGTAAGCCATTCAACTTTCAACACTAACATAAATGCTGCCATTAACAGCATGCTTTTCTGGGCAAACACTCACTAATCACACGTGTGACGTGTTCCCTGTCATTTGTTTTTGGTTACAAACGTGTTCCTGTCACCTATAAACTCTAAGTTTTAAATAGAAATAAAATTAGTATTACTTATAAACTCTAAGTTATAAATAGAAATAAAATTAATATTTTGACAAAATACTTGTATTAAATTACATACTAGTAATTTTTTTTTTGAGAGAATACTAATTTTATTCTGTCTCTTTAAATTCGTTCCATTGATATTTCCCGGTAATTATTATCATAAATAGTCATTCAATTAAATTGCAAAGCAAGTCAACAGTAAAATTGTCAAACGAAAGTCAACAGTTAATGTAACAAAAATAGGTCAACCGTTATAAAAAGAAAAACAAGTCGGGTCATCAAATACCGACAAACAATTAAAGTAAGAAAAAAAAAAAGAAGCAAGGGAAAAAAAGAGAGAAAAAAGAAACATGATTATCCCACACAACCTAAGCATTTTTGGCACCTCATACATACATGTCACAAAGCCACAAAACCCTTTTAAATAAATATATGCATTTTCTTTACGTAATCTAACTCTGGCCTAACACCACACTCTCATGATATCTACAAACATAGTCATTTCAAATCATCACACATGATAACATAAAGTGACCACCCAAAAAACAAAACCACTACAAATAACTTCAATCATCCCCTCACCCTTTCTCCACACTTTTCTTACAATCCAAGCCTTTAATTGTTTTTCATTATATCATTAATTAATGATTTTCCGTTTTATTATTAATTAATTACCTAATAACCTTTGTCCCTTTCAATTTATATACACCAAACCTGCCTCTACACTACTGAAAACACAAAAGCTAAAGATGAGTTCTGTTTGTATATCAAACTGTGTGAACGATGCACGTGACCCACGCGTGCCAGTTCGAGCCACGTACACAAACCTCTACAAGTGGCCGGAATCAGATGCGGAGTTTGTGAGATCGGTGAGCTTAAACGGAAGGAAAGGATCATCACATTTGTCCGATCATGGTCATCCAAGAGTGGTGGATAGTATCTCATGCAGACAGATGTATCTAAGGAGCTATACATTTTCGAGGGAAGAAGAAAAAACTCAAAAATGTTTTGGGAGAGTGAAAGAGAAAGTGGATCATGGTGCAAAGAAGAAAAGAAATCAAGGTAGAAGAAGGAATAAGTGTTTGGTTTTAAGTAAAATGAAAGAAATTTCTTGTAGCACTTTGTTTCGGATTTTTCATAAGTTTTTGTCATGTGGCACTAGTGTTGATGTTGTGAATCAAAAACAACAACATTGACCTTTGTTTTTAATTTTATCAATTATTTTATGGTTTCAGATTTCATTTGAGCTGAGAAATTGGTTTGTTTTTGCTAAATATATCTTTTGGGTGTTATTATTTTTTATTGTTTTGATTAATTTTTTTTTTAGCTGGGTTTAAGTTTATGGCAACGTCTCTATCTATTTGTACATTATTTTGTAATTTTCAATAAAGAGATTTGGCTAATTTTGCTTTGGATTCTTTGTATGTCTATCTGTCTTTGTTTCTACACTAGAAACTTCAGTTGGCGCCTTTTACAAAAGTAGTAAAGGAAGAAGATAAAGATATTATAACCTGTTGGCATGTTACAGATTTTACACTTGTTTTCTCTTTCTTATTCTTGTTTTTTTGTTGATAATGGTATAATGCGATATTCATCTTCTTTTCTAGAAACATTGGTTCATGATCATCATCTTCATGCTGTTACATTTGATTGTTATAACGCGATTATCCAAAGTCAATGTAATTGTTAGTGTGAGAGATTTGTGCTTTTAATCTTTACAATTAGTGAAAGTACGTTTTTATTTTTTGAAGGAATAACGTTGTTTAAGGAAGAACGTTGTAATTAACAAAAGTATAAGTAAATATTATTTTAAAAAAAAAATTACTCTTGAATTTAAATGTGCATTTGATTTGCTCAAAAAATAAGGATTGCATGTAACAACTATAGTAGTGTGTTTTACTTTAAAATTGTTCTTGAGATACAACAAAATGTAGGGCAAGTGACCGAATAAGAACTAAAACTCTTTTCCCTTTCAAACAAATTTTTATTTCAAGTACAAACTATTTAAAATAGTAATATTTACGTTTAAATAATAACTCAAAAAGGGTAATGTATGCATTCAAAGTTGTGTAATCAATATATTAAATGTTTTCTCTTTTAACTTAAAATTTTCTCTTTTGACTTTCATAATCAGTGCCCCGAAGGCACCGGTTAACATTTCCCTTTAAAATGATACCCTATTTTCTACTCAAGAAATAGTCTCTCTTCCTCATCCCTCACTACCATCTCCCTCTCTCCACTTTCCTGCTCTCTCCTGACTCTTTTATCTCCCTCTCTCCTAACCCATCTCCATCTCTTCCCTCTCTATTTCCTTATTTCCATCCCCCTCCCTCTCTATATTACTATTTCTCTCGTCTATTAATATTTACACTCATAAAATTAATTGTAGAAAATTTCACGCGTTTGTTTCCCCTCTACAAATTAAATTCCTGGTAATGTAAGATGGAAACTATTTATTCCAATGTTTGGTACACATGCATACAAAAAGGTTCTAAGGAATTAATTATACCCGGTAATTATTTTCAACTATATTGTCCCATTTTTTATTCCCGGCACAAAGTATGGGAATGACTTATTCCCAGCGGCTAACATCCATTAATATCTCAAAAGTTCATTTCTACCCCTTTAACCGCATGGCATCCCACATTTCTACCTATTTATGTGCCACGTGTTCTTCTTGCCTTTACACAGGTTTTGCTACAAATTACACACTTGTAATACTCAAGGTGGATGATTCAATTAGAACTTAACAAAGCTCATGTGATTCTGATTCTATGAGTAACAGTACATAGACATGGATGAATTGGTGTATGATAAATTAAAATTATCAAATCCGTTAGTTTGATTATTCGATGCTTTGCAAAAAAAAAATAGAGAGAAAATTGAGGAGACATATGTTTTACATAGTAGGGGTATTTTAATAAATTATATCACAGCTTTAAAAAAGAATTCCCATGAATTCAAATCATCAAACAAACACTTTTATCAAACTTTCCTAAGAATAAAATTCTCACTCTAACATTCATAGAAAAGTTAATCCTGAGAATACATTTTCATTCCATGTAACAAACACGTACTTAATATTTTTTTATGTATTGTTTCGTCAAATACCGATCTTTTGTGAATCAAACAAAATCATAATAAAACTTTCCAATCAATGAACCGCGCACAAAATGAGGTGAATTGAAAAGTCAAACTAATAAAAACATCTGTGAGACCAATCCTTGATGATGTTTAATATTTTCCTTTTTTAATTTTTTGATAAGATGAAAATTTTAAGTTTAGGTTTGAATATTAAGTTATAGAAATACATTGAAAGTTCTTTGACGGAAATATATTTTACGCTTATATATATATGGAACTTTTTTTTTTTACATCTATCTATCTACCATATAGCTAGTGATTGCTATCAAAATTCAAAAGGACTACATAATTGGTTTTTCTTATTTTTGACACCTATTATTGGTTAGTTTTTATATCCTTATTTTTAAGCCATATATCCTATGAACCGGTAGATATTTCAATTGCAAAAATCAACTTTAACATTTACATTTTCTCTGCAAAGTTTAAAATAAAATAAAAAATCAATAAACTTTAACATTTTTTTTCGGCAAAGCTAAAAAGTTTGGCAACAATCAATGCACATGTCTCTTTTATCAATAAAATGTCCTATTTTTTTAGGGTCTGTTTGGTTCGAGAATTAGGAGGGGAGGGGAGGGGAGATATTTTAATTAAAAACGTGTTTGGTTCGCAAGGGGAGGGGGATTTATTTTAAAATTATTTTACTATTTTACCCTTAAACTTAATTAAATAAAAGAAACTACTTTATTTTACAATTTCAGAGACCAACCAATGACAAACATACATCTAAGCTGCTTATTTTATCTCAAACTTGCTTGCATATTTTCCACAACAAGACATGAACCGGTGAATTAACATTAAAAAAAAAGGATCAACAAGCAATAATGAGTTGAATTAAAATAAGATAATAATAATAATAATAAGACCGTTGACATCAACAAAGTAGTAGTAGAAGTGGTTTTAGATATAACAAATAAGGGTTATAGATAATATAATAATAATAATAATTGTTATAAGAATAAGATAACCTAATAATAACAAATAATAATAAAAGTTGTTAGAAGGTTAATATTGAGATTTGAAATTAATTTAAGGATAATTATGGCAATGCAATCAAATTTTAAAAAGATTTGCTCCCCTCCTCTTCCCTTCCCTTCCCTTCTAAAAATTGAACCAAACACTTTAAATTTGTGCATTAAGGTCTCATGTTAAACAACTTAAAAGGAACAATTTTGCATTGGAAAATATAATATTTTAACTTTTAAGAAGTTGAATGCATGACTTTTCATAGTAAATTCCTTAACATGTGCACTTGAGGACACAAGTTAGCATTTAGTTTTCCTATAAAAAAATAAAGAAAATTATTTGTCACTAAATTTACAACTAAACCATTTTTATATTACTTTTAAATTGTGACATCGAACAGTGAATATAGTCAATCAAACACATAACATTCTTCAATTTAGATAACAAAAGTATTATAAAACTGAAACAAACAAATTAAATTAAAATATATATTAATACAATAAAACATATATACAGCAAATCGCAATAAGACATAGCTACTTCACAATAAAACATATATATAATATACAACAAATCGCAATAAGATATAGCTACTTCTATTCTAAACACGCCTCTGTTTAATCAGGTTGCTAATCATAGGTTGATTTGGTAAGCTAGGAAAGATGGTTTGTATTTTGTCCCAAGTGCGTACAAGTTATGAGTTGAAGATTTGGTGAAGAACCTTCTTTGGCGAATGTGTAGGGACTATTTGTCAACGCACATTCGTCTTCAGGACAAAGGAGTCCAGTGTTCCACTAACTGTGTTAGTTGTAATTCCAATCATGAAGATCTTACTCATATTATTTTTGAGTGTCCTTTTGCGATGCAAGTGTGGCAAATGACGGGTATTTGGAGTGAGGTAAACTATGTTTTTCTTGTCACTAACTCGGGAATAGATGTTATTTTTTCCTTGTTACAAAATCTATCTCATGAACATGCTCAACGTTTGGAAGTCATTTTCTAGAGTTTATGGAACCACCGTAACCTTAAACTCTGGAAGAACGAGAACGAACTTTGTGTCAATGTATGATGCTAATATCACTCTTAGTGCGACTAGCAATCAGCAAACCACTTCGGCTTTGTGCACGAGGCTTCCCATGTCGTCGTGTTCTTCGTCAACTGCAGGTCGTGATGTGCATTGGCAAAGGCCGACCCTTGGTTGCTCAAGTGCAATATAGATGCTTCCTTTTCGCAGTCTATGAATCGTATTGGCACTGATATTTGTGTGCGTGGCGATGATGGAGCTTTTGTTCTAGCCAAAACCACGAGTTTCTCTCCTTTATGTTATGTTCTTGTTGGTGAAGCTTTACGTTTGTTTAATGCTATAGAATAGTTAAGTGACATGCAGATGGACAATGTCGACTTTGTGGTGGATTCTAAAACAACCAATGCCGTTTTTCACTCCAACAAACGTGATGTTTCAGAATTTGATCATATCATATTAGGGTGTCGAAGACCCTTTCATTCACAGTTCACAAACTCTCGAGTGGAGTTCAACAGCCGATAAGCAACTACGATGTCTTATGTTTTAGCTGGAGAAGCTGTGTTGTAAGCATCTTTTCTTTCCAAAAAAAAAAAAACAAATCGCAATAGGAAAAAATGGATAGACAAACACATAGCATCCATCCGTACTGTACCTCCACTTGAAAGGCTCAAATCCACCATAGAGTAACTCACAATCTCTTCAAATAATGCGCATGATCCGTCAAATAGTGGTTAACATCGTTGGACGTGTTCCTTGTTATACAAGGAAATATATCCCCTTAAAACACAGTAAACATACACTATATTCCATAGGTGCCACTTCAATTAACTCTCATGTTAACTTCAGCTTCAGAGTACTTGCATACTTCTGTTGAAGAGCTCATTTCACCGTCTTTCACCGCACTTCAAATCAATTTTTATTTTCGACAAACAATTAAGATCAGATATTAACATAATAAATGTCAATTAGTATTCTAAGTATATAAACTAAGAAACTTAAAATAGAATATTGTTATTTAAAAAATAAAGTTTTAGAATAATTATTGTTCGAGTATTTTCAATAAAAAAAAATTATTTCTTAATTCCTTCTCAATCGAGTGGCTTTATCAGCATGGACTACCAAGGCTCTAATAGGTGTAATGATCATCCTCTAGATGTTACGATTGCAAGTTCCATGCTCTGAAGTGGCAGCCAAAAAAGAATGAACATCCATGGCCATAAATTGACAAAAATACAATCATAACTACCACCAAACCATATACTACTTGGCTTTAATGAAACTTGAATTTTACTCCTCGTTTTGGTGCAGGTCTAATCAGTATGATCCTATGCTCACTGTTGACTTAATTATTAGACTAATGTATTACATGATGACTAGGGCAATCCCTTTCTACACCAAGCCAAGATAACATTGACACACAATTAGTCTTGCAATACCTACATTTTTATAGTTGTTTATACTTTACAGTTACATCATTAGTGGCCGAAAGTGTAGCCATAAACATTTGCTTAGAAAAATGTAGTTAAATTATTTATTGTGTTTTTCGATTTTTTAACATTTTGTAATTATGGTTTGACGTGTGTAACATGAGGGAAAGTTTTTGATAAACTTAGTTTTGTCCCAACGAGCGTAATTGTATTAATGCCTAAAAAAAAGTGCAATTATATTAAATTCAGTTAGTTAATTATTTTCGTAGCTTTGCATTTAGCAACCAGCAGAACAAGAATATGATTTGTTAAATAATGTTATACCTTAATCATATGCTTAATTTGCTTTTCTTCGCATTCAGCAATCAGCATAAAATTGAACTCATTTAGTTAATCATTTTTGTAGCTTCCGCAACTAGGAATCAACAGAATAGTAACATGTTTTGTCAAGTAATGTTACACATAAACAAGTGATTGAGCTCAAATGGTTAATGGATTTCATTCGAAAGACATCATTCAAGAGAACTCAAGTTCAATTCCTTAATAGAACAATACGATTAAACTATACTTACATCACCTCACGGTCGAACTTACCTTCATCATAATACTAAATTTGCTTTTCTTCACCTTGTATGGTGGCTTGCATAATAAGGGCTACTCTTTAATGATATGTGTGAGCATAGTCCTTGGAATAAGTTGATTGTTCAGTTCGCTTGTGAAAACAAACTTGTTTGCATAATATTTTACTAGGGATACCGAACCAAACTGAATTGTTTATGGTTTGGAACGAACTGAGCTGCTGAACCATAAATATGATTCGGTTAACTATTTTATTGCCTTCAAATTGAACCAAACCGAAATCAATATTTTATACCGAACTGTAATGTTTTTTGTTGTTCCTTTTGCGAACTTAATTGTGATGGAATTGAAACCAAATATTTTGTGTGTTGAATTCTGCTATTATTTATTTATTCTTTTTATTGCTTGTAGGTGAATATTAGAAGCTAATTTGTATTTGAAGATGGAAAATTGACAGTTATGTGGACATTTTTTGTTGTTATATATGCTAGTAACACACTTTTTCATTATTAGTACAGTACTATAAGCTTTTAATTTGTACAAAACTCAGCCTGAACCAATGATATAATATGTTGTTGATATGTACTAAAACTAAGTTGGCTCATGTGTAGTGTTGAATATGGTATTTTGATTACAAAGCACCCTGTTATAAGACTAATGTAACGTTCATGCTTAAGATTTATTTCTACTAACTACTTGCAACCAATACAAAACTAGACAAGTTTCGGAGCAACACCTTCCCTTACTCAACGAAAGTATGAACCAAATTCAACACAAAATTTAACATAAAATTATGAACCAAATTCTCAGTTCATATGACCCAGAAACCAAATTCACAAAATACCCAGAAACTAAATTCATAAAATACCCTATGAGCAATTTGTACCTTCAAATTCGGTTTCAGTTTGCACACGAGAGAAAATGATTTGCAGTTTAAGCTTCGCAAGAAAGAAGAGGAAATTGAAACTTATACAGTTCGGTTATGGATTAAGAATTGTTATTAAATTATTGATTCGGTTTGCGAACCATTGTAATGGTTCAGTTATTTTGATTTGGTTCGACAATTCGGTTCAGATTTTGGTTATTTTGCCCACCCCTATATTTTACTATTGTTTTCAAAATACAGTTATAGAATTGATTTATGTTGCATATGATTAACACAAGTACGAGGGATTACTAAATTAGTGGGTCTGCTAAGTCATCTTGGCAGTATATGGAGCAACCAAATTAGTTTTTTGATAATTTAAATTCAGGATATCAGTTAGTATCAGATTATGCAATTGATGTCACAAGCCCAAGACTTTAGTTTTTAACTGATACAACAACGATTAATTTGCTAATGCAAGTCGACTAGAGTCACACAAAAGCCTTGCACTTGCGAGACTGCTTCTACTTCTCAATCAGCATATAGCACATACATATGGGAAATTGTCTCATGCCAACGTATCATCTTCATATATAAGATTTTCCCAGTCATTGGCAAATACATGGGAACTTTCTTCCTTCTCAGAAGCCAACACGTATTAAAGGATGAAAAGAAGAAAGAAAAAAAAAAGTGAGTAGCATTAGAATGAGGTCATGCAAGCTGAACTCAGAGCCCTTCAAGCCCACAAGATATGGATTTTGGAGGATCTACCAAAGGTGAAAAAAAAATCAGATTTTAGTATGGAGACTACGAAGATGGCCAGCAAGTAAGCAGTACCACATGAACCATGGCTCACTCCATATCGCTTGCATGATTTTACCAACAAAGGTGCATTCCCAAGGGTTTGGAGGAGAGTTGTGTTCATGAGATCAATACAGATTGAAGTATTTAAACAAGATTGTAATCTTGAACCATCAAACAACTGTCCCAGCACACAAAATCCCAACATCAGGGCTGGGTCGAGATTACAACCCAAAAGTCCAGCTGTTGCATAATAATTACCATGGCTAAAATCTGATTCCCAAATTTGTTTGCAAGGGAGCTCTCACAAGCTAGATAAACTGCTTAGTTTTACTGCTGGGGATGATGAAGGTTTTTATTTTGACAGTAACTTGGCTAATGTTTAACATTTACAGATTTATTTCATAACAACGGCAGACTACGAAGAGTTCTAATCCCACTTCATTCTTTACATAGTATCCTCTCAGTCACTCACTACGTATCCCACACACAGTAACTTACCATGGAAAGTGGAAACATCATTCATAAAACCCAAGAAAGACAACTACCAATCTACAGTGATTGTTCAACTACAAGGATGAAACCCAAAACTTAATTTCTTTATGTCTAATCAGTCCACAACCTAAGATTTTGACTAGCCATGTGTATAGTATTCAGGTAAGAGTACTGCAATTTGCAAATTAGCAATAGGATGCCTTATACACTACTGAAGACGTGCATCAATCTAAATATAAATGGACCCACTAGAACAACTTTTTACAAGGCTTTGGATGTTTTACACCTTCCCACTAAGCATGCAAGAAACATTCAGCCAAGGTAAAATGTTTGCAGGCCTAAACAGAAGACACACCAGCAGTTAGACACCAACTTATCAATCAGAATTAACTGACTGAGAAGTTCACTATTAGTAATATGTAACATGATGGAAGACAAACTAGAATGATTTTGGCTCTTAAATCTTGATAGCCTTAGTGCAGTTAATAAGTCCCATATGCAAGCCGATAATTGCAAAAAAAGAAACTTTATTCGACTGAATTTACTGTACATCACAGCAATTCATAACCAAAAAGCATATGGATGCTTGAGGTCAAGTTCAATGGAAGGTCAGACAGGTTTTCAAACTAAGTGGTAGTAAGTAACCATAAGCATTTCCATCAGGCATAATATGTATTGCATTCTTTTGAAATCCGTATATTTCTGAGCTACATCAAGTAACTTCTAGAACTTCACTCTGTTTCTTCATGAACATTCATTTTCTAAGACTAAGATTAGACACTCTCCTATAGAACTAAAATCTCTCCATGGCCATGCAATTCATACTGTTGAAGTTAAAAGACAAATGTCATAATAACTGCAGAAAAACCAACTTGGCTCACCACCACAAATTCTAGCCCAGGTCATTTTCCACACAAGGTCAAGTTGATGACTTTGTGTTTGTTCTCAATTCAAATTTAAATTTCACAAGTACTAAAAGCATTGGTATTCCTAGTAGATCTTTCACCAAAATGACCAAGTTACAAACACAACACACACACTTAACAACTAAATAGTTAGAGGGTCAAGCATGCTAAGCAACAAGTTGCTTTTTTAGTAACTAAGTGGGGCATGAACAAGCCCTTTGGTGAGCCACTAATAGGTAATCTGTTCAATTACACACTTAACTTGCTCTAAATAAAGTTTCACATGCTACCAACAAATGAAACCATATTACTTATATAAGAAAATATCACGGACCTTGGAAATGAAAACTAAGGATCAATCAACAATATGAATTGCGACAGGGAAGCCTCTTCTTATAGAAGAGAGCTATACATGATTGCACACTTCCGATAAACAAGCAAAGGAAAACAAAAATTTAAAGAGTATACAAAGTGTGGAATGTGAATTCTAAAGAATGTATGTCCAATTGATTGTGGTACATTGCTCGTTTTTACCATACAATTGGGAAGAATGTGTATATGTAACATTCAAAGTAAAACAATAACAACAACAATAAGTAACAAAATAATTCAGCAGCAATTGAGCAATTATCTCCTGGAGTGAAAACAAGATTTGATCGAGTAAAAACATTAACAAACTTTTTCTATTCCGCACAAATACAATATGAGCATTCCAAACAAAAACAAAATAAAATCTAAAAACATACAGGCAGTATTTCAATATCTCTAACCGTAGAATAGAAAGTTAAAAAGTAAGGAGGTACAGCAATGCACTGACAGCAGACTTGAACCACAAATGTAGTTGCACATGCAGTTATAGGCGAATCATGAACAAAATATTCGTGATAGAGTTAAACACATTCTTTCAAAGCTCAAACTCTTCTTCCCTGAGAGCAACCTCCGCAGCTTCTTCTTCCTCCTCATCAAGCACAAAATACTCATTCTTCTCCACCGGCATAAACATGTAAAACATGACAATGTAAAATGCAAGACTAGCACCCTCCTCAGCAAGATTACTAACCCACCTATACTTATAAGCAGTAATGGTCTTGAGAGCAAAAACAACAATGCGTGTGAAGTAAAGATAGCCGATAACAACAATGTAAAACTGCCTAAAAAGTGTTAACTTCGCGAGATTCCTAGCAGCTTTTCCGTCGGTCTTCGAGGTTTCCCTAAGCGATTTGATCGACCATACAATAGGAAATATGATTGCACAACAACAAATGATATCAACAAGCAAGAAAACCTGATTCCAAGTAACCCAATCCTTGATAAAAGGACCAGTTTCGCCGATTACAACGGAAGCTAAATTCGCCAAAACCTGAAGAGGAATAACAATCATAAGCACCTTCTTCTCCCTTTCTTGCAAAAATGGCTTCAAAAACGACCATCCAGTACCGATCAATACAATGACGGTGAAAAGCAACACGACACGGATAAACTGGAAAATGTAAAAGAGAACATCCCAACCATGTGGAGTACCGGTGACCTTGACATAATGTTTATCCTCGGCGGCGCAAATTAAGTTAAGAGCTTTCATCAACAAAAGTGCCGCCATGAGGAGATGGATCCGGTGAACGGAGCGTTTGTTATTGTAACAAACATAGAACCATACTCCGAGAAAACCGAAGTACACAACGGAGAAGAGAAAAAACAGAGACGGTAACTGAGTTTGACCGGCGGAAAGATAATCACGGACTCCAGCATCGAGGTTGAAAAGCTCGGTGCGAACCGCCATGGAAACGGAGGTTTCTGGTGCGCAGTTAGCGAAGAAGAGACTGAACTCATTCGGAGAAGTTACAGGGTAAGAACGGTTAAACGCCGCAGTTGGAGGCGGTGAAAGATCACGGAAAGTGAATAAATGCGTGATGTAATGTGAATCGAGAACGCAGAAGCTAGGGTTTTGTTGGATCTCGATGAGTACTTGAAGAAGCGATTCTTCGCTTAAGAGGAAGAATCCGAGACGAGATGGATCGGGTTGTGTTGCGGCGACGGCGACGGAGACGGAGGAAACGGCGATCTGGATGTGGCCGGTGTGGGTGAACCCGAATTTCTCTAAGAGGATCATGGGTCGGGTATCGGAGGTTATTGTGAGGGATTTGATCTCAGCCGTTGATTGGGGGATTGTTGTGAGGATGAGAATTGTGATGAGTGAAACGACGGTGGTGATCGCCGTTTTAGCCATTTTTGGAAAGAAGAAGCGATTTGAGTGAGATTTGTGTTTTCTTCTTCTCTATGTATGTTGTTGGCGTATTGTTGAAGGTAGCAAAATTCAGTGCTATAGATGATTCAGATGTGAAATGAACGACGTCGTTCAGTTGACGTTTTGTGGGCGTTGCGCTATGGTCTTGTAGCCCAATGTATGTTGGGAAGCTTAATACTACTATCTTTGGGAATTACTTTTAATACTACCCATTTTACTAAACACACCAACTTTTAATACTATTCATTTTACTAAACTCAGATGTGCTTGCTTCGCGGATAATCCAATCAGGGTTGCTCTAAAGAATTGAAGTTGATCGAGGGTTATTTGCAAACGTTCAAACAAGTCCAGGTTAAATATTTGAACCTCAATCACCATAGGACTGTCTTCATGGGGGATTGTTCCCTTTTGATCTTTGATCTAGAGGGTGATATTAGGGGTTAGAGGAAAACGCAAAAAATATGTTTGTAGCTGACTAAACTAGAGGTTGTATTTCCTTTTTTCCGAATCTAGATGGTGTTGAGAGAATGTATGATCAGAGCCTTAGTGACATCGATTTGTAGTTCATCTTCTCTAGACACTTGCTTTTGTCTGGGTGATAAGTTACTCGATGTTTGGATTCTCGTAAATCCTTCTTGTTGTTCGACACTAGCTGCAGATTGTCTCGTCTTATCTCATATGATGACAAATTAACGAGACTATTTTCCTCTTTTACCACATATGGTGCCAAGTGTTCATACTAGAATTTGCAAGCGAGTATGTAGTATCCTCCTATATGTATATACATGCATTGTTAGATCCATGTTAAGGCTTAGGTGGTGGACCAAATCCCTCGCTTGGATAATCGCCCACACCATTCACCTCGTTGTCATTAAATCCTGATTGGCTAGGCAACAAGTGTTATTTGAGACTTCGGTACAAGTAGGGTGTGGTTGGCTAGGCAACAAGTTTATCATATACGGGCCTTATTGTCCATATGGATTATGGGTCGAGCGATAATTAGAAATTCATATCGGTGTAAATGTTTAAGTATACTAACAAACAAATAAACCAATGATATTTAATCCCGTTTTGATATTTCTTTTTGGTCAAGTAGCATATTAGCCACACTTTTCACTCCTTAGAGTAAATAAGTGGGAAAATTCGAATTTCAACCCAACCCCTGCATATTACTATGTTCTGACCAACTGAGCTATGCTTACGAAGACACACCTTTTTTAATATTTAACATGATATTTTAGATTATCTGATTATATACGATATCGTATTTTAATCCTAGTTTACAATAATACATTTAATTATACAGAAATTAATGTGGATTAATAAGTTTAGATAACTGAAACAGTTAAAAATTTTGTTATTTAATCTAAAGTATAAAATTTAATATAGTAATAGTAGCACATATATTATTTATATTTAATGAAGTAAGTAAATTTAATAGGAATATATCGTTTTTTTATGACTCGTGTTATGACATTTTTAACTAAATAAATTTTTAAAAAACTTTAGTTTTCTTTGTTAAAAAAAAAAAGTCTAGCCTCGCTTGGAACTAACATAGGTTAAGGGTTCTGTATAAAATGAACCCTTCAAAATATTGGTTCATCATGAACCAATTTTTTGAACCGTTTGATTAAATTCCCAACTAGATCTTATTATGTTCCACCCATACCAAATCTACATAGGTTAAGGGTTCTGTATAAAATGAACCCTTCAAAATATTGGTTCATCATGAACCAATTTTTTGAACCGTTTGATTAAATTCCCAACTAGCCTCGCTTGGAACTAACATAGGTTAAGGGTTTTATATAAAATGAACCCTTCAAAATATTGGTTCATCATGAACCAATTTTTTGAACCGTTTGATTAAATTCCCAACTAGATCTTATTGTGTTCCACCCATACCAAATCTAACCTCAACTTTATCCCTTTCATTGTACCTTCTCTCTTCTCTCTTTTCCAACTATGGATTACAACAACAATCTTTCTTCTGGTTCATCGTTAACAAAAGCTAAATCCAAATGTAATTTTTTTTTTACAAAAATGTTACAATTTCCTGTCATGAATAATTTTGGTACCTTGGATCATCCATCTTATGGATCTCACTGATTTGCTGCAATTTTGTCATTTTGAATTAACATTTTCTTGATTAAGCTAAACATTATGTAAACTTACAATTGTAATTACTAAAAAAAATGAAAACTTATAAAAACGTTGATAGCAAAACAATGAGTCCAAATAATGAAATAATCGTAAAGTCAAATGTTTTTTTTAATGGCAAAAAGTCAAATGTTTTTTTTTTTATAAAAAAAAGATGTTTTAGTGAACCAGAACAAATCAGATGTATAAAATAATTAAAGATTTATTTTTACATGCAAATGAAGAAAGATTGTTTCTGAACCCATTACAAATTTATTTTTATGGATAAAGCTAGCTTTTAAATTTTGCTATGTGGGTTCGGTTTTTTACAGAGAGTAAAATGGGTGCGATTTAGAAAATTGTTAAAGTATAATAGAAAGTTAGTAAGCTTCATCAATACATTATGAATCAATGGCCAAAAGATCAGTAATGAGAGAAACAAATTCAACTTCAGCTATGAATGGAATTTCAACATGGACAAAGGAAGAAGAGAGTGCAATGAGAGAGAGAGTTGTAGAATTAGATCTGATGTTGATGGACCATGATAAGATTTTGTGAGATTGTCAATCTGATGGTAGAAAGAAATGGTCCATGATGAACCAATACCTCAATGGGTCCAAACTAATTGGCACCTAGGTTAAGTTGTCAATATTTGTAGTTTGACTTTTACTATTCTCATCTTATGAGATACCTAAAGTTTTATTATAGAAGTGAAATATTCTATAGATAATAGTTTTATTTTATGAAGAAGGTGAAAGATATTATAGATTAAACCTCCCCTTGTAAAACAAGGAGTGTCGTTTAGGGAACAAAAAGAGAATACAAACCAAGTCTCGCTAAAGAGCTAGACAAAATGGATAAAACTAAACAATGCAAAGTAGTATACCTAAGTCAAATCAACATGTGAGACCATCACACATGAAAGTTGTTGAATTAACGAGAGTTATGCGACATCAACCATGATTAAGAATGAAGTTTTATGTGCTTAAATAATTTTTCGAGTGTTAACTCATTAATACAATTTTTTTTTACATTGCGTTCATTTCAAACAAACCAAATAATAGTATACCAAATTACTTGAAGTTTAAAACAAATTTCTTTCCTAAAAATACCTTAATCCTGAAATTGAATTGCATGCTCCAAAGCATCAGCCAGGCAAATGGTTGAAGTACCTAACCACCGACGAATGGATTGCCAAATGTTGCCGGAAAAACTGCACCCTAAGAAACATAATTAATCGATTCATCCATCTCGCAATCTTCATAGCAAACTGTACCCTCTAGAAGCACCACACCACGGTGAAAAAATTATCTTTCATTGGAATCCGTTTGTTAAAACTTTCCATGCAAAAAGCGACACTTTTAAAGACACTATTTTGTTCCATATGATTTCATAATGTAACCGTCTAAAGAGTTGGGCAACCAAACCCATCTATCCACAAACTTTTCTTGCAAAGAGGAGTGCTAACAATACTTTCTTTTGAACATTCCCTCTAATACTCGTTTTCTTATTGGTTTAAATCATTGTGGGTCTGCACATTGGAAACAGAACTCACACAAAGTAGTGGGACATACATTAATTTCATCCAATAGGAGTGAGTGCCAGAGAGAGTCTCCAAAAGTGAGTGTTGCTAGCATTTCTCTATTGCGAAAAATGTTATCTAACAAAAAAACAGATTCACCCGACTGCTCCTCCTCCCAAACAAAGAGACGTCTTGTTAACGGTCACCCCGACCCATACACCCCCAACCTTGCATCATCTATGCTACAGTAACATCCACATCAACACATAAAAAAGACACCTATATTTAAGTTGTAAGTATTCTCCATCGAACCAAGAGTCAACCCCATACACAATATGCTCTCCCATCGTCAACAAAAAAAAATGAGGTTTATTTTTTAAAAAAAAGAAAAAAATCACCTCTTTAAGTTCACAAGGGTCAAGGGTGCACAATGTCGAGAAATTTATAGAAGAAAACCATGAAATTGTCTACCGTTATTTCAGGTGGGTCACAATTTCACAAAATTGTTCAATCAGTTTTCTCACCTACTTTTTCTTTCCATGTGAACACAACACTCCTAATGCATCACCTCAAAAAATAAAATTAATAACAAATTCTCTTAATGAATTTTAAAATTCATAATAAAATCTAAAGACGGCAAAACAATCGTGAACCAGTTGACAACTGCAAATACAATAATATACAGGTAAGATTCGAACTTCGAATATTCAACTTTTCTATATTTAAAATGCGTAAACCCAACTACTATATTATCTATTACTTGACAAAAAAATAAGATAGAAATGATGATGATGATGATGATGATAATTGCAATATTGTTTTGAGATTGGTCCGATAATATTTTTTTCGTCTTTAATTGAAATATCGATTACTCGTGCTCTTCGAGCGATTATTGATCAATTAAGACACAATTTTTTTTTTCATATATTGATTATGTAAATTATGTCAGACATAAATTCGATCAAATCATAACACATTGCTACTTTATTATACGAGTCATGCTTATGACACAAGTCAAGAATGAAAAAAAGAATTAAAAGACAATTTTATGTTGAAAAGATAAATTTTTAAGTTATTACATATAATATGTTCAATAAAATACTTAATTTAATCTCAACCTCTATTTTAAAGTCATAAGTTATATATTTTTCTTTATGTTTGTTTGATTTATTAAAAAATAAGGGTGAAAACAACATTAATTGTACTATATGTAATTGTAAAATTGTTTGAGGGACATGACAAATTGAGGGGAAAGAACATGTCAAAAGTATGGAATTCTTATCCATCACTAAACCATAACACAATTTTTTTTTGTCTAAAATACAAGTTGTCTAAAATAACAAAATAATCTTTTATCTACAAAAAATTGTCCAATGCCATTAATATTTGTGTTATGTTGTTCTGTCAATCATTATATTACCTTAAAATCCCGTAAGTTTAACTTAGTTACTATTAGGGACATTGAGTAATATATGCAAAAGCCGAAGTTCAAATATCAGACACTCTATTAATTCGTCTTAAAAAAAATGAATTTTTAACCATTAAACCACACGATGAAAATAATAAAAATACATTATTAAAAAAAATGGAAATACTTTTTCGTTTGAAAGGAAAAATTGAAATTCATTAAATATTAGTAGTAAAAAACTGTGAAGACATTAAATATGTAGGGACACAATATTTTTTTCTTGGTTACATGTAGGGACACAAATTCAAAACCACGGTTTCTCACTTTGCAACAATTTTTGTACTCTTTATAAAAAAACAATTTTTGTACTCTTTAGAAAAAAATTAATTTATAGCAGTACAATATTTTGAGTTTGATAATGGTGGTTTTTTTTTCTTGAAAGGAGTTTGAGAATGGTGTTGATAGTTCAAAACAATTTTACATATATAATTAATCAAAATATTTAAAATAGATGTAATAATTATAAATGTTTTGATTAGTTGTATATGTACAATTGTTTTGGACAATGTCTTAAACCCGGACCGTTGATCGACCCGGTTAAGGCATTAGGTCACTGATCGGACCACATGACTATTGATCCGATCTATATAAAAATATTTATGACCAAATTTTTTTAAAGTTCGTACATTAAAAAAATTATATTCACAACTGCAAATCTGCAAGTTTATTTCTTAACTGCATCACAATTCAAGCTAATTTCAATCTAAATTCAAATTAGCTCATACGTTAAACAATAGTACTGCATAAAAAACCTCAGAAATAAGTTTTAATTCAGATTCCATCTTTAAAACATAGTATGTTCTAAACATTGTTGGAAATCAAAATATAACAGACTTACAAACCGAAGTAAGTTACATAGTCAACAAAAAACAGAAACTCAAATAAGTTATAACAATTCACTAATCAATAAACTATTTATGCCCATGGAGTCAAATTGTCATAGTGTTGATATCCATATTCATCATCTTCATCGGTTGAGATGGGAGAGGAGAACAACGGTTGAAAATGACATTTGAGTTGAGAATATGTGTTACAAGGATTTTTGTCTTTATATATGTCGTGCCTTTTTATTTAAAAAAAATAAGAAATAAATGAAAAAATGGGTCGGGTTGGCTAAACTGGTTCAACGGTCCACCCACTGACTAAGTCGGGTCACACCGGATTTCAGCGGGTTAATTGCATATCCAGTCGTGTAACCTACCCGAACTGCTGCATCTTCCGATTCGCGGGCCAACCGGTCGGGTCGGTCCGAATTTTAAAACACTGGTTTCGGATCATAAACCTACTATCGTTAAACTCTAGTGTTTTTAAGGCAGGTAGATATACAAACTAAATCTATCTGTAAAAACCAAAAATACAAAGATACAAATAATAGTCTACGTTCTCCTAAAAAAAGATACAAATAATATTCGGGAGGAGAAAGAGAATAAACCTTCGGAACAAAACCGGGACGAAAAAACATTTTTTCTTCCCTTAAATTTAATTTTTTTTTGTTGGCTGAACATAATTAGGCATTGAAGGACATTCTCGTCATTCTAACAAAACCTCATCATATTTTGATTACTTTCATAATTATTTTCAGTCGTTGATACGAGGTGGTCGGTGTTAACGTCTGTCCTTTTCATACCCCACAAACACATCAAAAAGACCAAAAAGTCCTATCTAGGATACATTATCCACAAAATTCACGTGTTGCATCAACGGAGTAATCGAAGATTATAAGAAGAATAACTTATTTAATGCGTGTCACTGAAACAGGTTTCTGGGGGGTTTTTTCTGGTACCCAAATTCTCCAGAAACTTCAAAACTTTGATTAAAGCCTCCACCAAAATTTAATTCTGAACCACCATTGATCAATAGGTTGTTCATGATTCAAATCATCAAAGGGTAATCACAATATTTCAATAATCGCCATCAAATTTTTTGGGATTGTTTTCTGAATCTGTTAAGTGTAAGTTTATTCTCTTTCTATACTTTAGATTGTTAATTGTTTTGTTTCTTCTTCATTTTGGTGGAAATAATTTATTTTTTATTGTTTTTTTAATATTAAATTGGTCATTATGTTTTTTTTTTTTGAAAATAAAACATATTCATGTTTGCCATGCAGTGTTGTTGTTGATCAGGAACAGTAATCATTAGAAAGAGACAGAGATTGTAGGAATAAGTTATGTTTGTTGTTGGGATTGTTTTAGTTGGAAGCAAGGTTTGAGATTTTGGTTTTTTTCTTTTAATTAGTGAGAAAAAATGAATGTAGTTGGGAAAGTTGGGAGTTTGATAAGTCAAGGTGTGTACTCAGTTGCTACCCCTTTTCATCCATTTGGTGGTGCTGTTGATGTGATTGTTGTTCAGCAACAAGATGGTACATTTAGAAGTACACCTTGGTATGTTAGGTTTGGTAAATTTCAAGGTGTTCTTAAAGGTGCTGAAAAAGTTGTTAGAATAAGTGTTAATGGTGTTGAGTCTAACTTTCATATGTATCTTGATAATTCCGGGGAGGCTTATTTTGTGAAGGAGGCGGATGAGGATAAAGGGGTTGACCTTGATCAAGATTCTACTAGTAAAAGTGATAATTTTTTGAATAATGGTCATAGACTTGATCATAGTATTTCGGATTCTGGGGTGCTTCGGTTGAAAGATGAAGAGGATTCGTCGGTTGGGCCTCGGATTCAAAGGACGGAGTCTGATGGGAGATATTATGATTTCCAAGATTCTTTTGATGATTTATCGGAATACGGGTCTAATTCATATGGGACTTTAGATGGAGAGAATTCCGTGGACTCGCAGGGTTCTCACCCAGAGATGGTCTTGGTGAGTGTTGATGGTCATATATTGACGGCTCCTATCTCGGAATCAGAGCAGAATGAGGAGAACGTGCAGTTAAGAAATCCTCAATTTCATCTAGGTCCGGCTGAGGAGACCGACATATGCGAAGGCAATGGAGAGTTCAGTTCCGGCGAAACTGCTTGGGCCGCTGATTATATTAGCAAGCTGGGTGCTTCAACAACTGATATCAAACCCAGACAATGCGACACCAATACTAATGGTTATGGTAGTACCGCTTTGGCCCCACTCAAAGTTTGTCAAGAAGAGGAAGTAAACATTTGTCAATCACAAAAGTCCCTGGAGGTTGAAATTCGAGAAGATCTTTCGCAGCAGGCTGGAAATGCTGAAGTAAGAGATGCTAGTTCGTCACTGGAGGTTCAAAATTCATCTCACGAATCTAATGCAAGTTCTCCTGTAGTTGATGAAAATGAACAAGAGAGCATTGTAAAGTCTAATGCAAGCTCTCCTGTAGTTGATGAAAATGACCAAGAGAGCATTGTACAATCTAATGCAAGTTCTCCTGTAGTTGATGAAAATAAACAAGAGAGCATTGTACAATCTAATGCAAGTTGTCCCGTAGTTGACGAAAATGAACAAGAGAGCGTTGTACAATCTACAGACATTGACGAGTTATCCTCCACAAGTAGTCCTACTTCTTCTGGTGGCCATAAATCTCCAACTTCAGAATCAGGACTTCAAGATCTAGAGGCTGAGAAAGATTCATCAGGAGAAGTTGAAACTGCTTCCTGCTCTCCTATTACTGATTATACCGAACGGAATAACAAACAAGCTGAAATGTCAGTATCAAATGACGGCGTAGATGAAACTCATCAAACCACTTCAGTTGAAGATAATAAGAATAATAATTTAAATGAGGTGGTGGAACCTCGAGCCGAAACTTCAAATAAAGGTGACCAAATCTATCCTGGTTTGGGTAAGCCCTGTGCTGAGAAGTTGTTTCTCTTGGATTCAGTAATTACTTGTTTGATAATAGCGCATCTTGTTTTACTTTTTATTCATCCTATAATTTTCAGGATTGGAGATCTCCCTCTGTGGTCATGAACTTAAGGCAGGTATGGGTTTGGTAGCTGCTGCTGGAGTGTTTGAAGCCCATCGAATGTCGGCAGAGGATTTTACAAACTCTGCACCGGCAATACTTAAGAATCAAAATCTTGTTATCAAGTTTAAAGAGATGTACTTGACGTGGGAAAAGGCTGCTCCTCTTGTTCTAGGAATGGCTGCATTTGGTTCAATTTTACCTGTTGAGCCGAAAGATGCAATTCCTGTGGAATATTCCAGGGATGATGATCAACAAACACCCTCGCCTGGACGCAGATGGAGACTTTGGCCTAATCCTTTTCGAAGGGTCAAGACAATTGAACACACTTTTAGCAACGCATCCAATGAAGATGTATTTCTAGATTCCGAGTCTGGAACTCTTTTAGAACCAACTCCAACATCGAGTACTCAGGGATCTCCTCAGAAGCAATTTTTAAGGACAAATGTTCCAACCAATGAACAGATAGCATCCTTGAATCTTAAAGATGGTCAAAATACAGTAACCTTCAGTTTCTCTACAAGGGTTTTAGGAACACAACAGGTTTTGATATTCATCTACTGTTTAGGTTCTCATATGAAGTTATATACTCAGTTTATTGAGTTTTGTTTGTTAAGAGAGGTATTTCAATTACACAACAGGTTGATGCTCATATATACTTATGGAAGTGGAATGCAAGAATCGTGATTTCAGACGTTGATGGAACTATTACAAAGTAAGGATACTAATAAGTAATAATGCTTCTTAGGCTACAAAGGGTTCATATGTTTGAAGCTTAAAATGAAAGTGATTTTATTATACACCTTTAGTTTTCCCCAGAAGCTATTATTGCCAATTTTTGAGAAAAGTGCTCTAAACAGTTTTGAGAATAATTATCAAATTCTTTTTTTCGCTTCTTTTAGGTCTGACGTTTTGGGACAGTTCATGCCTTTAGTTGGCAAAGATTGGACACAATCTGGTGTGGCAAGGCTTTTCTGTGCCATTAAGGTGCGTATTTTTTATCTATTTATTTATGCAGGTCTCACTATCCAGTTTAACTGAAGTAGGATTTTTAAGGCCAAAATGCAATTAGTTAAATGGAAACAAATCTTTATAGAATATTTCCTTAAGAAGCATCTTCTACTGTGAATGTGTAATTAAATTTCTGCTTTTTTCTTGCTTTTGTTTATTATGTTTCTATACATTTCTTTCCACTAGAATGAAAATGTAAATACATGAAATGGTTATCAGCAAAATTTTACTGTCTTTCAAAAGCAAAATACAGCTATGGATGATCTTATTGCGGTACCTATAATTGTGGTGATTTATCTCTAGAAGATTAATATTTAATGCTTAACTTGGATTTAATGTCAGGAAAACGGATACCAGCTATTGTTTCTGAGTGCGCGTGCAATTGTCCAGGCATATTTGACCAGGAACTTCCTACTTAACCTGAAACAGGTATTGAAATAGCCAAGGCTTCTATGGTAATTGACAACTTCTTGCCAATATTAAAACCTCTATATTTACAGGATGGAAAAACCTTGCCTAATGGACCTGTTGTTATTTCACCCGATGGATTATTTCCTTCACTTTTCCGAGAAGGTGAGGCACTTTTGATTTTGAAATAAGATTTTAATTTTTTCCTAATTAAAGAAATTTTCTACTTGCTTTGGGGGGTAGGGTTGAGAAAAACACAGTATCAGTCACGATTGCAAATTATGAACAAATGGTATTTTAAGGTTCCTAAATTTTACAATATTTGGTCACCTCAACTATTATTAGTAAGCGCACTCATCAAATAAGGCCAGCGACTGATGATATATGGAGGTTGTGCTATCTATTGATGTATGACACAATTCATAATCTTAACAAAATTTATTTGGCAACCCATTATTCATTTTTGTTAAGTCATGAAGTTCAAAGGTTTTATGTAGGTGATTTTTGCTTATGCCCATCATAATCAGTTTTTATTTTTTATATTTAGACAACAAAAATATTATAATTGTTAAGAGTCCCACATTGGATGAGATATGACCTGAAAATATGTTATTAAGTAGTGGGAGGCTTTCATCTTACAAACCAGTTTTGTAGGGGTTGAGTGAGGCCCAATCCAAATTCTAAGATGTTATGAGTTCATCCAAGATCTGTTGAGCTATTTGCTACCAGGTCACCGCTATTGGGTCATGCTCCAAATATCCAGTCCTTTAGGGGTGTGTGTTAAGACTCCGGCGTTGGATGAGATATGCTTTGAAAATATGTTCTTAGTAATGGATAGTCTTGACCTTACAAACCAGTTTTGTAGGGGTTGAGTTAAGCCCAATCCACAATCGATGAATAACCATGCCCTTTGTGTTTATACATTCTTGTCACCTGTTTTTTTTGCGCCCTGGATTTTTTAAGTCTCTGACTTGATATATTGTATTTTTGGTCCCCGTTCGGATGGAAGTGATAAGAAGAGCACCTCACGAGTTCAAGATTGCTTGTCTAGAGGTAACTTCCGGAACACAAAATTATGTCACTGTATAGCTCAGAAATGCTCTTACAAGGCATCTTCTTACCAACATTCAATTTTTTTTTTTTTTTTGCAGGATATCAAAAGACTTTTCCCTTCTGATTATAATCCATTCTATGCGGGATTTGGCAATAGAGACACAGATGAACTTAGTTACAGGAAGATTGGAATCCCAAAGGGCAAAATATTCATCATTAACCCGAAGGTGTGCTTTCTTGATTAATATTCAGAGTGATTAGTTTTTTTGTCTAGTTCTTCCCAGGCACCAACTAAATGATGCAAAAACTAACAGGGTGAAGTGGCTATTAGTCAACGTATTGGTGCAAAGTCGTATACATCGTTGCATACCCTCGTCAATGACATGTTTCCACCAACTTCTTTGGTCGAGCAGGTGAGAAATCATCTCCACAAATTCCACATTTTAATGACAAGTTTGAATGTAACACCGAAGAATTTTAAAATTTTCATTTCTGAATATTGCAGGAGGATTACAACTCATGGAATTATTGGAGAATGCCATTGCCAGATGTCGACTAATTTATAGGTTAATTTATTTACTTCCCTTTGACAAGGATCCATTGGTATGAATCAATTCAGCACGTCAACCAAAAAGCCAGACAAATCCGCCAATGTGACGCACTTATGTGCCGTACCGAGTAGAGAGTACCTTCTATCACGGAAGTCATTGATGATTGGGCATGTAAGTTCTCCAAGGACATAATTTATTATGATGGCAATGCCCTTGTTTTCCTTCTTTTTTGATCTGCATTAAATCTTGATTCATTTTTACTCATCAATAGAGTTGTATAACATTTGGCTTACATGATAACTGCCACATCTTGTATATTTCTCATTCGATTATCAGGAAATAATGGTATACATGATTCTAAAAAATACCGTCTTTCCTCTAATAAGTATGTGTCGGTGGATTCAGGGCCTAGGTACTAGCTTTTGTAGGGTATATTTAATTTAAGATAACATTTTCTGTTTTCATTAATGAGTACATAAGTGTAAGTGTGTGTGACTTAAATTTGATGTTGTCTTTTATTTTGAGGAACTTTTTGCAGCGTTTATGTTGTGTCTTGTACAAATATCTGAAATCAAGAAATGAAGTGGAAACAGAAAATTACATTGTGGCCCTTAGTTTGTCCAATGCATAAATTAAAAGAAATTCAAATTGGAATCTATTGGAGTAAGGAACTAGAAGAGATGTTTATGTTAAAGGGTATACTTTAAACGTTGGTAAGTATCAACTAATACCATATTATGAATTGAACTAATGAATTAGCTTAATTTCACTTATGGTGAATGAACTATTTGTACACGAGTTGTGAGTTATGATTATAGTCGCATCACATTGGTGAAAAACTCTTATCTAGTCAATTAAATACAAGCACTCATTTACAAACTGTATGAGTTTTCAAGTGGTTATTATTATTTCATCTATCCACCAAAAAAATAATATGAGAACTCATTTTGTACCCATAACGTAGAAGAGAATTCATAAGAATGCGCATGAATTAACCTCTATCTCTAATTGACTTGGATCCCTAATTAAAATTTTAGAGAGAAATTCATTAATGGTTATCAAGCATAGAAAGGTTTAAGCTAAAATTTAAGGCTCGTGACATGAGTTATACTAAAATCAGTTAGCAATCTATAAAATATTCAGATTAGATCAAGAGAAAACTTTATCCAAAATGAGAGAGAAGGAATAGAAGAGGGATGGAGGAAGGCAACGCTATTAGAGCTCCAAAAACTGTCTCCAAATGAAAGGATACAAATGGTCCTAGTTGGGTTTCCCACGAGGTCTTACACCATGATTTTCACCTCGAGATCAATAAATGATCAATAAATTTTGTCATATATCATTTGATTCATCGGAGAGATTTATTAATTTAATAGTGAAAATAAACTTTGCATAATGTAAGAATTATCTTACTTTTACATCATAAAATTGATTTATCTTACTTTTACATCATAAAATTGATTTTTGTTTGTTTAAAGATTTTCTTTTGGTGTTTTTCTCAACATTGACCAATATTTATTGTAGTGGCTGAAAAATTATACCTTTTATTTACAAACTATGATTTCTTTGGTAGTCTAGGAAATTGCATTGCATAAGCAATTTCTCTTTGCACAATATGTGCTCGTGAGGTAGGGATTCTCTACCATTCAATATCTATCTTCAATGACTTTCTCTCTATCTACCTAACCTACTTTTCTCTTTCATTTAAATATTTTTATTTTAATCATTTTCTCTTCTAAATACACTAAAATCACCACATCCTAAAGCTAGAGGACTCATTTCCTTAATCGTGCAGCGTGCACAACAATTTCTTCACCTAGCAAAGCAGAAATTTCGGCTACAGCAAAAATGCATGGACATGGAACTCTCTTCTATTGAAGTGTGCTTTTCAAGGGGGGAGTTGAAGATAAAATAAAGAGGATTATAAACTGTAAGAGCGAAACAGAATAGTAAACAATAGTGCTTAATACAAAAAACAAAAATAAAATCAAACAAATAGAAAAGTATAAGAACTTTGTTTTTTTAATAGGAAATACCTTTTCTTTTTTCACTCTTATTAAGAAAATTTGGCAGTGTAGTTAATGTGTCCACTTTATGTAAAAATTTACCTAAAATACCCTTTGTATATGTATGTAATGAATTTTATTTTTTCATATTTCAAGTGGTATTAATTAGGGATTTATTTGAAAAAGAAACAATCAATATATCTAGTAGTTTGAAAAGAGATTTGTATTTATGGACAAATTTTTAGTTAAGTGAATGCTTATATTTAGAGATAGAAGAAGTATTTTCGATAATAACTATAAACAAGTTTTAGCTATTTTTCTTGAGGGTGGCTATATCTTTTTTCATTGTTGTTCAAAAAGTAAATTATTTTTTTAATTTATTTCTAAAATATTACTCAACCTGTCTTATATTGAGTGTCATTTTAGGTTATTAAGAAAATACGTAAATAAATGAAAGAGTGTATGAATTTTAACATATAAGATATCTGATAACGGTTGTCGATAGTCTAACCGACTGAATTTGATGTCTTTAGTAAACTTAGATGTTTAACTAATAAATATAAAATGATTTCAAAATATGTCTTTTCATTTAAGAAAATGAGGATAAGAATGAGAAAAAGTTGATAAGCTATAAGCTCAAGTGCCGTTTGAAATAACATTTAGAAAGTATTATTTTTTCGTCTCATAAAAAATGTCACATTTGAGCATTTACACAATTAAGAAAATATGATATAAGAAGTAATGTATAATTTTTTTTGGTAAGTAAAACAATATCTTAATTTGATTAAACACAAAGCGAAAGTGAAGGCAGAGGAATCGAAATTGATGCCAGCAAAATGAACGTTTGATCTCAACATCTCTCCGATGCTTTTGCTTGACTTCTTCTTCCTTTCTTTCTTTCTCCATTTTGTCTTCCCACAAACTTTTCATCTCCATTGCATTTCCATCACCACCATTTTCACTTTTCTTTACACATGCATGCATGCACATTTTCAAATAACATTTACACGTATAGATACACAAACATGGTAAGAGTGTGTGTACACGTGTAAAAGAAAAGACATATTAAGGTGTGGGAATTTAATAACAATGTCGTGGGTAAGATCAGCGGTGAACAAAGCGGTTGAGGCAGGTGGCCAAAGCAATCTAAGCCGCACCGTTCGCAACTACGCGGATTCTGTTGTTCTCCATGCAAGCAATGCCGTCGCCGGTGGTGCTAAAATCATCCAGGAACGCATTGTATGTTACAACTAGCATACCCCTTTTACTATATTTTCCATCTTTGTTTTTTTTTTCATTTTTTATTTTGGGTTGAGGATTGTTGGGCAACCGATGAAGCATTAACACTGACCACGGACCATTAACACGACACATTGACACTAGTAATAACAACATGTTTCGAGTCAATCTACACGTCTCAGACATCATATATGTTTTTAATTTGAATTGTCCATGTTACGTACGAGGCAACACAATCTTTCCATCAAGCTAAATTATGTGGGTCCCATATAAATTTGACAAGACTCAAATTTCAACCAATATAGAAGAATGTGTTGAAAATAGTGTTTTTGGCTATGTACCTTGTAGTGTAAGAAATCTTTAGATTAATGAAGTGTTATGTCTGAAATGGATTTATTATTTATCGTTAATCAATGAACAGGTGTCACGGAATATGCAAAGTTTTAAGCATACCGTAAAACGGTTAGAAGAAGTTTCTGTTTCATGTAGAGGGATAGAGAGAGTTCAGTTGCTTAGAAGGTGGCTGGTTTCTCTTAAAGAAGTTGAGAGATTTTCTGCTACATGCACCACCGCTGACACCGATGCAAAGGATTCAGACGACCACTTTGTTTCCGATGATTTTAAGGATTCACCTACAACACCTACTTTGGTTTGTTAATTAAACTAATCGTTATTATTATTGTTTTAACTTTGTTCTTGTTTATGTTAGTAGTTATTTATTCTCATAGTATATACTATATAACCATGGACAGATTTACTATGTAGACCCTGGTGTGGCGGATGAACCAAGAACTTTTCGAGACGTCTTTCTTCATAGTCAAGCTCTTGAGGGCATAACATTGTCAATGGTGAGTGATGCAATATTGCTACCTATAATCGCTGCAGTGCCAAATGTTTAGATTAGTATTTTTCAATTGGATGAATATGAAGTCAATTTATATGTAGTTTCCGAAGACAATTTCAAGCAACAATGAGTTTGTTTTGATAATGTTTGGTTACATAAATTTGCATCTTGAATGCCAGATTGTACACATCCCATATGGAAATGAGAAATGTAAATTACACAATTCTAAGTGAATGCTATAGATTAAAAGGAGAAATTCCTAATTGTAATCTTTAAGCTGGTAGGATTTGTATACACAACACGGTGTTATAAAACTCTCACAAAAACGAAGGTCCACTTAGGTAGTCTTACTTGACATTTGTAAGAGACTAAAAGATTGCTTGGATTGACTTATTTGAGTTTATATGACAAGTGCTTAATTAATCTATTTATCCAAACATGGCCTAATTTCATGACTCAAGTGTTTTCTTACATGTAAATTACTTCAACTATTGCATCAAGACTCTCATTATTCTTTTAAGCTGTTAGTTTCTTTTTATTGTGGAACAAAAATGTTCTTTTTCTTGTACTAGTGGGCAATTGTGAATCATGATTATAGTTCATTAGCAAAATGATATATCTAAAAATCAAAACAATAATGTATATAAGTAACAAGGATCATATAGAATGTTTAATTTTCCTTTTGACATGAACTCCATGCATGTGATTTGCGACACAATTCTTAACAGATTGTCTATTATACAGTGATTTGCCATTTACAGTGGTTAAGCTTTACATTTGCTGATTTATGGAACTTAACCGCAGGTTAACTCTTTTGTGTGACTCAGATTCTTGAAGCACCAAATGAGGAAGAAATTTCACTACTTTCAGAGATATATGGGTAAATTTGTCTTTTTAATTTGTAAACTGGATATTCTGCAGCCAAATATTGTTTGAAAAATAGTTAGTGGTTTGCATATCAGGAATAACTTCCTTAAAACTTTGCTTTGGTTCGGCATGGTTATGTAGGCTCTGCATTAAAGGAGGTAAGGAAGAACAAACGACCTTATTATCCAGTGTACAAGAGTTAGCAAAAGCATTTTCTGGATATGAAGATGAAGTACTCGTAAGGATTTAATATATTTTACAGACTTATTTGTTTATGGTTAATATAAACCCGCATACATTGTGAGGAACATGTATGCACATACTCATTTTCCTTTTCCACTTTATTCTTTCAATAGACAAAACGAGAAGAATTACTTCAATATGTCCAAGCTTCAATTTCAGGGCTGAAAGTAAATGCGGATCTCATGAGGTTGTTGCAAAACCTATATTTATGGATGCATCTTCTTGACCTATAATGCTTCAAACCATTGTTAATGATTCACGAGTAAACTTATTATTCTTTTGTCCTTGTATGTGATACACTCTAATACTCAGAATAGACGTTGAAGCCTGCAATTTGAAAGAAAACATTGACAAGATAAAGGCATTGGATTCAGATGAAAGAAAATCATCAAAAGAGACAACTTCTGTTGCAATAGAGGTGAGCTTCTTATATGGCTAACCAGGATATTATCGGCAATTCATAATGAATTATGATCAATAGATCATGTATCTATATGTAAATTTGTGTAATTGTCGCAATTGAACATTTTGATTTATTTTCAGGCTTTTGATGAAGTCATGAAAAATATTCAGATGTGTTCTAAGTTGGAGGAACTCTTACTGAAAAAGAAATACTTTATCTATGGTGATTCTCCACAACTTCATGCTGAAAAGGTCATTATTCTTATATCTTTTATTACTGAAGCGTCTTATCTCATTACTTTATGGTTTCTCCAAGATTCACTGAAATTAACATAAAAAGTATTCAAAATTGGTATTGAATTGTGTGATATGGTTTGTAATTCATTAAATAAGTGGCTTTGAGGGGCACAAAGCATTGTTGTGGTGTTTTCAGTTCCCATATTCGAACTAATTTACTTGTTTGTGTTCATTCAACAACATTGGATATTTCCTCCTGCTTTATGCTGATCTAACTTGAATTGAGTAATTTTCGTGATACATGTAAATTCAGCTTGGTCAATTCTTTGCCATAAACTTTTAGAGTAATGAAGTTTGAGTACATTGAAGTGTTCTGCATTGCGTGCATTCCATATTGTACTATCAATACCTGCTTTTGCAAGTAGGCATAATCTTTTTGTGGGTGATGGTGTGTGATTGAAATATTGAATCGCTTTCAGGTTGATAAATTGAAAATCTTATCAGAATCTCTTGCAAATTCTACCACAAAAGCTGAGAGTCGCATTTTGGAGCACAGGTGCCAGAAATTATTATTATGCCTCTTCCGAGTTTCTTAAGATTAAAGAAGAAAAGATAAAAAAAATAGTTTCTTTCTTGTATGTGCAAGTGTCTTCATATCGTGCAAAGGTACTGAACATACTTTATGTAGCGCGATACATATATATTTTATTGAGAAGTAAAGTTTTGATACCTGATGCATCTCATCTGATATTTGGCTTGTTGAAAGTTGGTATGAAAAAGATAAATATGTTCAACTTAACTGAATTTTTGAACACTTTTCTTACAGAAATTTTATTGTTGTTTTTATTCTCAAGCAGATCTCAGAAAGAAGAAGCACTTCATTTTCGGGTAACCAAGTCCAGTGAGGTTAGCCACATAGAGAAGGTACATTCTCCTGAAAAGCAACATATTATTTTATCTTATTACAGATATAATGAAGAATGAATGCATATGAAATTAAATCAATGAATAGGTCAAGTCACATCCCTAAGTATTTTTCAGGAATTGGGGGCTGAGATTGAAGAACTCGAGAAGCAGAAAAATGAGCTCGAAGACAAACTGAAAAAGGTTTTCTATTCTATCTCTTCTTGAATACTTTGAATTACAATGCTAAAAGACATTTGAATTCAGAAACTGCACCTTTTTAAGTTTTGTTGCATCTGCATTGATTATATCAAGTTTATGTGACAAAGATTCTATTGTAGGTGAACATTTTGTTGACATCTGCACGTACACGCCTCCGCAATGCAAAAGAAGAAAAAGAACAGTTCGATGATGCAAGCAATGACATTATTGTTCATTTAAAAACAAAGGTACCAAAGTTTTATTCCATGCGCATCATTTGGAAGTTCATAATATGATCTTCACATTTTATTATTTGTTCATAACATTAGGATGACGAGATGCAACGAGCCATTGCTTCTTATACAAGCGAAGCCAATGTTGTTAATAGATGGATCAATTTTCTTGAGCACACATGGGTATTTCAAACCTCTCTTAAGAAGAAAAACGAAGAGCAGGTCAAGTATGTCATGTAGTTTAATACTAGTATGCAATCAAATAGCATTTGAAATTATACATTATTTGAATTTTTTTACAAATTAATATACAGTATGATAGTTCCTCGATGTGGCTTAAAGTGCATGTTTTTGTTTATTAATTATCTGTTTTTCTTATTACATCTGAAGTGCTGAACTGGAGAGATATGGAGATTATTTTGTGAATTTGGTTGTTAATCTTCTGTCTTCTTATAAGGTAAAATAAATTATCCTAACTTGATATTTCTCTATTGTTTTTAATACATTATCAACGTTTATTGCATTTTTCTTATCTTCACATAACTGGTTACTCTAATGTTAGGAAAAGCTAGGATCATCTGTTACTCAAATAAGAACACTTGTGGAGAATTTAAGCACAAGTCAACGGTATGGCGTTCTGCCTCTCTGAATTGTCTTTTGTGTCAAATCCATGCCTTCAATTGTTGATTTAAATCAGGTTAGAAATACCAGTTGAAGTAGATAACGATGGTTCGAGAGTAGTGAATCCAAGGAAAAAGCTTGAAGATGAATATTTGGAAATAGAATCCAAGGTATTTATTTATCTTTATAATGTTTTATCTCCTTACATGAAGTTATAATCTGCATGGTTCTCATGTAAGTAAGGTCATCATAAAACAAATGAATGTTTCTTTTTCTACTTGTCAGTTTCTAACCACTTTGAATATAGTGGACACCATGAACAAGCAGTTTCACATTCAAAAGGAAAGCATTTTCAGGTACGTTGTGTCTTGGAATTGGATTTAGGCAGGCAGGTACTGTTGCAGATGTTAATATCAATGGTTGGATGAAGATTAGACGACTGATATTTTGAACTGTATTTTAAATTAAATTTGGTGAAATCAAAATACCGATCATCTCATCTCTATATAATAGCTAAAATCTATTGATTGTGTGATGTGTGCTTTTCATGCCTTCAAAGATTCTAGGGTTGTTCTCTGTTGGATGAAGATCAGACGACTCATATTGAGTTGTATTTTGTTAAGTTGGAATACAAGTCGTCAGATCTCTATCCAACAACTAAAATCTCTTGATTAGGTGAATGCATACTTCTCATGACTTCAAAGATTCTAGGGTTGTTTGCCGTTGGATGAAGATTAGACAACTCGTATTCTCGGCTATAATTATAAGTCAATTTGGTGAAGTTAAAATACGACTTGCTTATCTCTATAAAACCTCTTGATTGCATGCTTCCCGTGTCTTCAAATATTTTAGGGTAGTTGTTGGGTGCTCTTTTTCTTGCCCTACCTCTCTATCCTTGTCTTTTTTTCTCATATGTTATAACGTGTTGCATGTTTCCTTATACATATACAATTTCGATACAGAAAAGACAAGGAAAAGGTGACAGAACTATTACAAGCCATTGAGAAAATAAAAGAAGAATTTCACTCAATTGAGAGACCAAAGTTGCAAATTGAGGCAACAATTGAAAAGTTAGAAACACCCTTACAATCAACAACTCCATCACCTACATCCATGTTGCCTAATAAAAACAAGCAAGATAGAATAAAAACATCTCCATCAGTTACTATGAAAACGATATCAATAGAAGAACTCGACAAATCAAGCGACTACGACTCAGCAGAAGAGATAAGTGAATGGGAATTTGATGCACTTGATAAAGATCAACACACCGTGAGTTGACTATTGTTGACCCACTTGGAAAAAGACCAGCAATGCTCATGTTGTAAAAAGAGTGAAAAAAGGTTCTGTGTATTTGGAAGGACTGTGACAATGTGTTAATGTGGAACTCAGATACCAGACAACATATCCTTAACTGTGTTGTCTCTCAAGTTCACTTAACGAATATACATGAAACATCTTTGGGCCACTGAAAATAGTTGTATTTGTATCATTATTACGACATTCAATCATTGATGATGAAATGCAGATGTTTAATCATGTAACTTTCTGGATAAAAATCCTTGTTTGTGTAACAACTTTGTCTGCGAGGAAATTCCTTTTTACCATAAAATAGAAAGTGCTCACATAATTGAATCAAGTAATGAGCTGTTAGTGTACCTATCCCTTCAAAGTTTTGAAGATTGAGGGTCATGTACATGCAACTTCAACCATGAATGATGGGGTAAAATCTCCTGAATGTAGATGTCTAATAGGAAATGCAACATTTTATTACTCCTCCATCCCATATTAATTGATAAATATTCTAAAACAAGTAAATATTTTATCAGACTCGTTTGGTAGATACATTGCAATATGCATGATTGAAGTTCAAACTTGCAATTCCCACTTGTTCATTCTAAGTGATGAAATTCTGGTCATAAATTACCTGACAAAAAAAAATTAAGGTCTATAAATTTTTTGTTGAATACAAAAGTCAGTCAAAATTGAACTCCAATGATACGTGAATTACATCAACAATCATGGATGAAATTTCATTCATTCCAACTTTTGGGTGGTTTTAGTCTTTATTGTTTCTAAGCATTTTTTTTCTAAACACCACTATGATAAACATTTGATTTTCTCTTGAAAAAAAACCATGTGTGTGAGTGTGTCCAAATTTTATTAATTTGGGTTTGTTCCTAAGCAATTATCTCTCAACATAGACAAAGAGGAAATCAAAGATTCATTAGAGAGACATTGAAATTTGAAACACAGACGCATATGATTCAATTGAGGGCTGAACATACCCAATTGAAGGTTTGAAGAAAAAAAAAATTGTATATCTATTTTGTGACAATTTTTAAACAACCTTCTCTCTCTCACATTCTCATTTTATTCTAACTCTCTATCTTTCTTTCTCTCTTTATTGTTTCCGATCAATAAGAAAGTGAAGAAAAAATTGTCTCAAAAGTTGTCATAAAATGATTCTACAAACATCATTAATGGAAAGAAAAAAAAAGTACCACGGTGAAAAACATATGTGTATTTACTTAGAGTGTACAAGCTTTGGATGAGATTAAATAAAGTAGTGGACACGCGTACACAAGTTCTACTTAGATGCATTCTTAGACAATTATAAACAAATTCTCCCTCTCCAACAAGCTGGCCCTAGTTTTTCTCTCTCTAAGTTTTCTCTTCCAGTTTCTTCATTGAGGGGTGGTTTTGGGTCAATTCTTGACCTAAAATCACCCATCTTCAACTTTTTCTCTCTATTTCAATCTAAATAAGTGATTTTCACATAGATCTAGGTTTTTTCTTTGTGATTTCATCATCTAAGTGTGGTGGTTTGTTGTTCATCGCCTTGTGCGGCGTTGTTTGTTTTCCTGTCTTCTTGCAGTGTTCATTTGATTCATTTTGAAAGATCGATTATTCAATCAAAGATTTGGGCGTCAACGTTGCAGATCCGGAGGCCATGGATATTCCGATCACTTTAATTTTATCATATATTTTTGTAGGCATTATGTCATTGTATGCTATTAACTTGGATGACGTGAGTTTGTTGCAGATTCATCCTTTACGTTTTTAGCGGTGTTGAATGATATAATCTCTCGATTTAAATGAATGAATATCATTTTGTTTTTGTAAAAAAAAAAAAAGCTTTGGATGAGATTAGGTATCAAATTTGAGTTTGACTGATATAACGAATTCCAACTCTGTGTGTTTGTTTCAAGTTTATCAAATTTATTCCTAGGAATAACATTCCTTGGAATATAAAGATGGGAATTTTATTCCAAGGTATTTAGGAAAAATATGTTTGGTTAACTTTATAATATTCCTAGGAACCATAAAAATAGGGATTATAATAGGTAACTATTTATGAATTTATTCTCATCTCCATGAGAACTTTATTCCCATCCTTTTCCTTGGGAAAATTTTTCTATTCCCAGGAACATTTTATACCCGGGAATAAAATTTAGTAAACTTGTAACAAACATAGGCATATATATTCCTATCATTTTATTCCCGGGAATCAACAAATATAACTTGAAACAAACACATATATACTTTCAATTATAACCTGTATTTAAACTTTTATAATTACAATTTTATCATTTTATATATTATTTAAATCTTTAGTTGAAAAATTAGTTTTCTTTTTCTTCAGAAACAAAAAAATTACAAATATTTACTATATAAAAAATATTATGAGCCTATTTTCTTTACATATAGTATAGACAAAATAAATTTATAATGTATAAATTACGAACGATGATTTTTATGAAAATTTGATGAAAATTAATTTGATTTTGATAAAATTATAGGTATAGATAATAGATATTTGTACTTTCATGTTGTAAAAAAATTTACTTCTTTTTCAATGATACCAACAATATAACAAATATAATATAAATTCTTTTTTGTTTAAATGACACCAACAAAATAACATTCTTATGGTCAAATTTGTTTAAAGATATAATTGGAATGAGAAAAAGCCAGCCTAACACAATCTACTTTATTTATACTAGCGAAAAAACGGACATTCACGTGCCCGTCGTTCTGCTCTTTTTATTGCGCTAATGTTTGAAAATTATGAAGGGTGTTTTTCTTTTGAAGTTTTGATTTTGATTAAAAATATAAATATAAATGCTTTTTGCTTTCAAATTATAACAAATCAAACTAACTATGAATATCTATTTCAATGACACAAACAATTTTAAAAAAATATAATCTAAATTCTGATTTTTTTAATGACACCAACAACAACTTTTATTATAGAAAAAAATTGTTTAATGATGTAATTGGGATAATGAGAAAGTAAGTATAGTTATACACATCTAGTTTGTTACAAGGAAAAAATATTGGACATATTTATACTCATATCGTGTTTGTTACACTTTTATTTTAATATTTCAATTTACTCTTATCCATTCGTTATATATGTTATTTGTATTAAAAGTTTGTAATTTTGGAAAGAGAAAAAATCAGTCCAAAAGAGCATAAACATGTTATTTTCTTTATGGGTCATGCTAACCGGTGCCCCGGGTCATTGGTTAAGGATACCAAAAAAAGGAAGTTATTATAAAAAAATGAAACTTTTTTTTAACTTTTTATGAATTAATTACATAATTTTCAATGCAATAACTCCTTTATAATTTCCTTAACCAATACCCGGGCACTGATTAACATTTAATAGATATAGTAATAGTCTATAAGATATAGATTAATTTTTTAATATTTGGATTTTTTTAAATACAATATTTGGACTAATTGGAAACAAATAATTGGCTTTTTTTTGGTTGTTGTCGAAGGAATTGACTTTTAATTTAATAATTGGAAACAAAGAACAAACTCGTATGATTTTTGACAATCAAAATCTCATATTATTTCACTTTTCAAAAGAGTTTTAATATAAGATGGAATCAAATCAAACTGTTGGTGACGAGCATGTAATCTTGACACCCTTGCTAAAGTATGAGCGACAAAATTAGCTTTTCTCTTAGCAAAATTTATCTTAAAGTTTGGATGTTGTTGTAAAAGAGTTTGACAATCGAATATAAGAGTTTGGATGTTGTTGAAAAAGAGATTCACGTGCAAGCTGGATAGCTATATTGATTGGCTTTAAATCATCATCCCACACTTTGTCATTATGACGGCGCCATAAACACCATAACATCATAGCGATGTATTTTTTTTTAAGCCAAAAAAAAAAAATTAAAAAAGACCAAGAAGTACAAGAGTGGGGGACATGTACCTGACCAAGTAAACCACAAAAACAACCCGAAACGGGTGATACAACGATTCAATACATAGTGTGAAGGTGAGAAAAACACAAGAAGGGGGGTTGAATTGTGTTAGCTTTTTCTTCGATTTCTCCTACTGAAGTCACTGTTCAAAAGCAGATAGAACTCAACTTCTGAAGTGATGTTCAGAAACTAAATGCAGCGGATAAAACAGAGAGAGAGAGAGAGAGAGAGAGAGAGAGAGAGAGAGAGAGAGAGAAGAAAGACACAAAGCAATTATACAGGATCCTTCCACAAACCGGAAGTAGTCCTGTCCCCCTTGCACTTCCAAGGAGAGTTCACTAAAAATGTAATATCTGATTACAATTGCTCACTGCTAAACCTATCAAGAGACTTCAAACTACTCAAGCACAACTGCAAGAGATTTCCTATGCTCAAGAACTTAATCAAGAGACTTCCAATGCTCAAGCACAACTGCAAGAGACTTCTATGCTCAAGCACAACTGCAAGAGACTTCTATTCAAACAGAATTACAAATAAATTTGTTTGAGGTTGAACACTTGATATACAATCAGTGGTGTTCACAATACAAATCAGATACAGACTCGACTCTTTAAGACTCTAGAATTTTTAAGATATGAAAGTTGTTAAGAAATTCTAAGTGAACTTTGATGTGAAGCAATTTCAGCAGAATTTTGGCACTTGTAAATTGTTGTATGAGTCTTGAGTTTCGAACAACAGGTCTTCACTCTTTTATATAGAGGTGTGAAAGAGACGTTGTTGATTGCCAGCACATCAAAAAGAGTCGTTTGAAGCTTGATCAAATCACTAATGACCTGTTGTCTGATTTGGTTATTGTCCTATGAAGGAGCAATTTCAAATCCATTCCAAGTCTGGAGGAACACCGTTGCAGGCACAACAGTTGTTCTTGTACTAGCAAACATAAAAACAGAGTAGTAGAGATAGTGGTTGTACACTTCGTACAAATTTCCTTTTTCAACGCTCTCCAAAGAATAAGCATCCAATGCCTTCATATCCATTTGAAATAGTAGTTGCTTCATGTTTCTAGTCTTCTCTGATGATATGCGTAATTAAATCTTTACTTGAACAACATTTGAAGTTCTTCAGTCTTTCAGCTTCTGATGATCTTCAGAACCTCTGATGACGTCAGCTTCTGGTGAACTGCTTCTGAAGAGGTGCTTCTGATGACGTCAGCTTCTTCAGAACCGCTTGTCTTCAGAACCTCTTTCTTGCAGCACAAGCTTCCTTCTTGTTGATTCCATTGCTCTTATTTGTTCTTCAGAACCTATGCTTGAAAATTAAAGACACAATAAAAAAAATTTCTATGGTCCTCCACACTGGAACAAATATTAGCATATCCAATTGACACTTTTAATGCCTTGTTATCATCAAAACTCAAAGGGTAATGTTAAACACATTTTGTTCCAACAAAGTGGTATAAAAAGAAATAACCCTAAAAAGTCACTACCACCGACAATCCAGCGAACCCACATGTGAGCCAACACAGAAACGATCCAAGTTCCACTGAATCGTCTGCCAACACAGAAACGATCCAAGTTCCACAACTACTTTCTAGATAAAGCAAGTAAAACGCCCTTTCAGGCCAATCTAACCAGATACGAACCGAAGCACGAAGTTACATTGGTCTTGAAACTTTAGTCGTAGTCCAAATCATCAAAAATTCAACACATTCCACCAACGACACATAAAGCAACCGCGAAAGATAAAGTCCTCAGGTACGATAAACGAAAACTACCGTCAACATGGAGCCTTTACGCACCTAGCCTTTTCGAGCATCAATAGACTAGAGAACCCAATCTCAACTCCAGGATAAACCAATATCAAGATTTACGAACAAACCAAGTCGGAACAAATCCACCACCCATCATCATCTTTCTGTAACAAAAACAAAAAACTAAACAAAAACAAAAACAACAAAGAAAATAAACTGTCGGATACCCACATTAGCAAACAATGTTGGAGTAAGCCCTAATAGCCAATCTATATTGATTGAGTTTGGCTTTGTATCATGATATTGATATAAATATATATTGTGAATATATAAATAATAAGGCATT
>Ga0315914_1000431_pt1 | contig 51527 bp, 23 predicted proteins | sample MpolenodulesMG_FD_203920 | JGI IMG/M metagenome (GOLD analysis project Ga0315914, IMG submission 203920) | Medicago polymorpha root nodule microbial communities from Los Angeles, California, United States - elongated nodules | ecosystem: Host-associated > Plants > Roots > Nodule | place: USA...
AATCATTAGTTACATAACCAGTTGAACCATTTTTGAGAGAAGAGTCATGACATAATGGAGCATAGATGTTAAAGGAGTCTATCTTTCCTGTCTCAATCATGGACATATTCATTGCATTGGTACAAATTGCTGAATAATTTTGTTTAGTGAAGTCACAGTACTTCTTAATCAACTCATGAGTTTGATCTGAGTTCAAAGCATGAGTCCACAAGTTATCATATAACCCCTTTAAACTTGTAGCATCATCAATCCAAGCATTCCCTAACTGAAATTTTTGAAGTACAGATAATGAAGTTAGATAAATGAGATAGTGAGTTATACTGCATTATTAGTCTTTTGAAGTTTGAACAACATACAGATATGCCTTTGAGGTTAATAATGGTGTTGCTATAGAGTTTATTGTTGTGTAGAATAGTGGATGCAAGTTGAGGAACATAATGACCAGCATAACTCTCTCCACTTATGTAAAAATCTCTTGTTTTGTACTGTGGAAATCTCTCCAGCCAGTTGATAAGGAAGACATAGGAATCCTTGGCAGTTGATTTATCTCCTGAATTGTCATAGTCAGAAGTTGTGTTTGAGTAGGAAAATCCTATTCCTGCTGGAGATTCCAAGAAGAGTATGTTCACCACTGCATATTTCATAATGATATAAGTTGGTCAGATATTCATGTCTCAGAACAAATGCATCACAAACAAACTAATTATGATTGTCTCACCTTCATTCCAAGCATAATTGTTACGGTATAGTGTTTTGCCATCAGAGTTGATTCTGAAGGGTCCTAGCTCCTGAAAGGCTCCATACCCAAGTGAAGAACAGCCAGGTCCTGTGTGGTATTATGTTGTTCAAATCGAATTTGTTAAACTTGAGTAAACTTGTTGAGCTTCTGTAGACTCAAATCATAAACTTGTTAGTAAAATCAAAAGTTTACAGGTTTTACTACTATGTTTCACAACTATGAAAGTGATGTTATGTCATCAATCAAATATTTTTTTTGAAGAAGGTTATCAATCAAATATTAAATAATAATATATCAATTCTTCTTATCTTGTGTGGTGTTGTAAATTTCCTTACTAGTGCAAATGTAGTTGCAATATTCAGGTTAGAGGTCTTTGCAATCACATGGTAACTATATTCCTCCAAAATTTTCAAAATATCAAGGATCATAAGGTAAATATAAAAAGATACATAAAAACAAGAAAAGGCATACAAAAGAACAACTGTTATGAGCATAAGAAGTTTCTGAGACTATTTTTACCTCCATTGAGCCACAAAACTAAAGGTTTAGTGGAAGAGTTATATGGAGACTCCACAAAATAATAGAAAAGTTCTCTTCCAGCCTCAGGATCAACAGTGACATAGCCTGAATATTGTTCAAAATTCACTCCATATGGTTGACCAGGCAATGTGACAATCTTGTCAGCTTGCATTTGCCCCTCTTGAGGTACAACATAAGTAGCAGAAGAAGAATGTGATTTAGATGCATCTTCCACTTCCCAAGAAAGGGTCTTAGGAGGATTTTGTGAGCTTCTAGATAGAATCAACTGAACAAGTTTATCAGCTTGACTAGCTTTGCTATGTGGAAAATTAATAACGAAAAAACTCAAGTTGAGTAGTAAACAAGCATAGAGAGAAACCTTCTTCATCTTGTATTCAAGTTGATTTCTATATATGCTAAGTTTCTAGTTTCTAACTATTTATTTATAGATGAAAAACAGTGGCAATTTTGATAGAAACAAGAGAGTGATAACATTACTTTTGACCACTGACCATGCATGGATCAGCCGGCTGATTCTAAATTAGTTTCTTCTCCTTGAATGTAATTGATTTTTCTTGATTTCCTTTTTCTAGAATCATGTATCAAGTTATTTAACAATTTAGCACTTTGTAATTAACTTTGAAAGTTAACGATATATTTTGGCTAAAATATGGTTTTAGTCCCTGCAAATATGCCTCGTTTTGGTTTTAGTTCCTGTAAAAAAAAAATTGTTTTTGGTCCCTGCAAAATTTTTTGAACTGAAAATAGTCTCTGGAGGGACTATTTTAAAAAACAAAATTTTTTGCAGGGACCTATTTAAAAAAACAAAATATTTTGCAGGGACCAAAAACTACGAAATGGGTCCAGTCATTATGTGTCACGTATGCAAATCATCACAAAAATGGGGTCAGGGACTATTTTAAAAAACAAAAATTTTGCAGAGACTAAAAACAGATTTTTTTTTACAGGGACTAAAACTTAAACGGACCATATTTACAGGGACGAGTGCAATATTTAAGCCAATTTTATAATAAAAACAATGAGCAAGTTCAATGTATTTTTTATTTGCAAATATAACATATAATTCTTTTATTTGCAAATATATAATTCTATTTTTATAATCTAGAAATTCATATAGAAAAAAAAAGAACAAAAAACTGGGTGTGGGGTGGGATATAAACCTAACCTAGAAGAAGAGAAAAAAATGATAAAAATAACAATAATAAAATAAAAAATAAATTCCCATCCTACATAAGGATTCCATTCGGATATTGTCTTTATATATTACTCCTTCCGTTCCTTTTTAAGTGTCTTTTTAGGGTGAATTTTTTGTTCCTATTTAACTGTCTTTTTGGTATTTTAAGGGTATGATTTGTCAATTATAGCCTTTGTCAATTTCTTTTATCTTTTTCAATAAAACTAATTAATGCTATCTATTTGGAAAACTAAAGTTTGTTTTTAAAGAAAGTTTGTTTGTTTTTTCATAAACAAAGTTTGTTTCTTGTTATCTTTAAATTTAAACAAAATTTTGTTCCAAACAATGGTTTCAAAAAGAGTTATAATTCTATAAATAAGATGAGTAGCAATTGTTCACAATTTCGAGTGTGACTCTAGCATTGGTTGAAGCCATAGTCGAAGTCTCAACTTTGATTAAAGGAGGTGGAAGAAAGTTAATTTTTCTTAACTTTTGATTAATGTGAAGTTGGAATAATTTTTATATTGACTTAAAATAATTAAAAAGATGTGCACAATATTTAAAAAATTGACAATTGTTTATTATGAGAGAGTGTACGCAAAAAAAAAAACGGAATGTGTTGGAGAAAAAGATAATAACTGACAATCGTTTGTTACAAGAGAAAGATAACATATTCAATTTATAAGTGTGTGCAAAAAATAGAAATTTATTAGTGGATTAAAATAAGAGTATAATAGAAAGATATTGTGCAAAAATACACATCGCTATTTTTATGTTAATTTTTTAAAAAGATACTTAAAAAGGAAGAGGGGGAGTACTACATTGGTCTAAGAGTCAACAATATGCATATGAGGAAATGTATTACCCTATTGATTATCTATTTGTTTTCTTGGTTTATTCTTTGTCAAATTGTTGCATGGGGGTATTTTGGAACCTATACAGAAACAAATTCGTTAGAGATATTTGGTAATGGTTTTGATGGAGAGAAATTTTAACCGCACTAGTGATAATTGGGTTACTCTTTCCTTCGTCCTAATATCCTTTTTTATATGCCTTAAATTAGGCTTAAGGTGATGAGTTCTACCTCCTAGTTTATTACATACTCTAGCTTGAGGATTAAGATTCACTTCAAAACCTTGCAAACTATCATTTCTTTTAAATACAACAAGCTTTTATATGGATCCCTACCCCTCATCTGATGGAACTTTTGGTGCAACAAGTAAACAACCACTCTTAAAATCTTTAACTATAATGACATCATCAATATTAATAAATTTACTTGCATTCACGTAATCAATATAGTATAATTCTAAAGTATTTTTTTTAACAAGTATAATTCTAAAATATTATAATTTTCATTTAAAATACTGCGATTTTTTTATGTGTTATAATAATTTTGATTTATATTATTCCTTTTATCTTGCTAATATTATAATGTTTTTTAAATGTACTGTTATAATAATTCTAATTTATATGATTTTTTCACCTATGTAAGTTTATATTTTCTTTTATCCAATTCATTGGTATTTTTTTTATTTAATTTAGTTTTTCCGCAGCACCAACATGTAAATATGCCTCATCGAGTCACCCCATGATTATGCACCAGTAAATTTAATTTGAGGGTTGTTCTTGTCTTAATCTTCTTCAACACAGGACCACAATATAGAAGGTCTCAAAAAAAGTAACAAGTCGTATACTCCATTATTATTAAATATTAGTGTCAAGACAAGCATTAAAATGTTTATCCTTTTGCTTATATCGATGAAAATAATTGAAGTTATGAATTTTATCTGATTATTTATAAAATAAAGTTATTTAATTGACAAGGAACTACATAATGTAAAGAAAATTAAGTGAAGGGTAAACTTGAAAGAAAAAATAAAGAGATGTCAAATTTGATATATACTATGATCAAATATTTTTGACAAATGAGATAAAAATAAGCTCTTTCTTACAATGTTAAATATTGCTCACATTGTAGTGGGGTTATTCCTATTTTAATGTGATTTAACTATTTTCTTAATTACCTTTCAAAAAACTATTTTCTTAATTAATAATTTGAATTATATTATTAAAAAGAATAAAGTAATAAATAAAAATGTTTAAATGAAGGATAAAAATGAAAGGAAAAATTCAGCCGAAATTGGTATATGTTGGTGGTGTCTCCCAAAACACTATGAGTATTTTAAGATGGAAAGACTAAGTGCAATCACAGCCGAAACAGCAATGGGTTCCACAAGGACTTTGGGGCTATAGCTTCGTGTAGCTTTTCATCAAAAAACTTGTTTGTAAGAAAATAAAATAACACATTTGTCACAACAGTAAAAATAAAAGGTTGAGTTTGGAAAAACAGTTAAAGTCTTTAGAAAATCTCAAGATGGAAAGTGTGGTTTAGATCTAGGTTCAGTCATGATAAAACATTATTGCGATTTACAAAGCTATAGCTTAGGTATAGCTTCATGTGTCACTCAGAGCTATAGCCGATTCAAAGCATATTTAGTCTCTGAGATAGACATGGCTATATCCTTATATAGCTTCTATGTCTCACAGGGTTGCAGCCGTTTATACCTTTTCGCAACTCTGTGATTCATATAGCAATATCTTTCAATAACCGACTTCCTGGTGAACCAATTGGTCATAGGGAGTGTTACCTCATCCATCATGTTAAGGTCGAGATGGCACTCATTTCTGAGCTTGATCACGAGACATAACATGCAACAGTTGCTAGGTTCAGGTGTCCAGCCTTTCCGCACTGAGGTATTAAGCTATCAGGTCCTATGTGTCATATGACAAGAGTCCTACCAAGAATGTAGCGCTTAGCTATAGCGTGGTATAGCTTTTGTGACTCAGCGCTATGGTCGTTTATTAACCTCTTAAGCTAATTGAGATTCACAAAGCTATAGCTTCAAGGCTCTTCTACGTTCAAGATAATCAATTCAGGCTGTCTCTCTTGATCCTTTCACTGGTGTGGTGCTTAAGGACAAAATCATATCTAACAAACATTTTCCACTATCATACTCTATCAAAATCAGGGAGATGTAGCATTATAAATAAAAGTGATTAGAGTTTATTTCTAAATATTTTGAGTTAAAATAGTTTGTTAGAGTAAAGCACGGCAATATAGCTTTATATATCGCAAGTAAATAAATAGATCATAACTTCATCATGTCTAAACCACTCGAAGGGGTTTAGCTAATGGTGAGTTGAACCGTGGAAATGGAAATGAAGATGGACATAAATGAAAACATAGAAAATTAAATTGATAGATTAAATAAAGTTGTCACAAGATTACATTCCTTGAAGGAATAAGGTGAGCCAAAACATCACCAAGTAATCTACTCTAAAAACTATAGAATCCAGCTATCATGCTCATATATGGAAGAGATGAGATGGAATGAGATCTCTAAAGTTGTTAACCTTAAGCCATAACCTTGCCTCTTCAATTCTAAGGTGAATTTTTGAACCCTTGGCACCCACGTACTCGTACTATGTACAACCCAGCTAGAGTCACATGATGTTGTAGCTTTCCACATCTTCAGCGATACGTCTTCAATCCACGCTACAACTTCCAACATCTTTAGAGTCATTCTTTAGCTTACACCATCAAACATCATAAACAAGCATTACTAGTTCCAAAGTACTAAAAATACATAAAACTATAAAATCCTAAAATAGGCACTGATTATATGATTATATGTTTAAGGCATTGCAATCACTCAATTACTTGTTCATTATAAAGGCTAAATGCAACGTGATAACCAACTTATTTGTTGATTATCAGTTGGTATCGATAAATAAATAAAATTACTCAATTATGATGATTTTAACTACTTTCATGATATTCCTTAAAAAAAAACAGCTACTTTCACAGTATTTAATTATGAGTTTAATTACTATACACTAACAGTTAGGGGTGTTCGTGGGTCGGTTTGAGTTGGGTTTGGCCAAACCCAAGACGCGAACCGTATATGGCACTCCGAATTGGGTGAGGTAAAATAACCATCTATTACACTATTGGGCCGGTTTGGATAAACCCACTAATTTTCGATTTAGGTTGGGTTAGGTAGTGTGTTGCCCAAATTATTTTTTTTTTTGTTAATATTAAATGACTAAATGATGAGTCCTCATATTTTTTTTCATAAAAATTACTCAACTTTTTTATTTTACTAAAAAGATTGTGTAGCCTATTTTCACTATATTTTATCATCATAAAATAATAACTGACAATATCAAATAATAAATTTGATCAGAAAATACTTGCAATTAACTAAAGTTGCATGACATAAAATTGCATTAACATCAAAATAGTCAAAATGTGCAACATCCTAATTTGTAACTGTAACATGTTTTTATTTTCGATATAGAGAATGTCTTGTGTCAATTTTGAAAATTAAACTTGATTTATGACCAAAACCTTTGGTATTCTCCTTTCTTTCCTATGAAAAAAATAAATAAAAATGTTGGTAATATTGGGTAAATGAGTTTATTGGGTTTGGGTCTGGTTTTACCCGGACCCCGTTATTTTTATGGGTTTTGGTCCATTTTTTAAAACCATACTCACCTAATTACCCAACTCAACCCACTTTTTTGGGTTTTTGGGTGGGTTTGACCAGTTTTTTTGGGTTGATCCAACCCATGTACACCCCTGCTAACAGTGTACAATTATTTTATACATGTATTTAATGATATGTTATCACTTCAATTAATAAATATGACAGCTCATATGTTTTTATGTTCATAATTGGCGTGGCAACATATCATTAACACCAAAAATGCATACTAATTAAATTCTTTAATTATATCTTTCATAATTCTTTCAATTAATATAAATTTAATTTTTAATATACAATCTTTCATTTTTATTGAACAAATTCCTATAAAAGACTCTTTTGACTATTTTTTTTAGATGAAAAAAATGAATAGCACTATTTTATGAAGATAATGGTATTCATTTGTTGCGGTAAGGAATGCACGTGTCATGCTAACTTGTTATTAAAAAGGTGATAATACATGCAAAATTGAAGTCTACTTTTTTTTTTATAAAACTCCTCTATTAAAGATGATCCTATTTAAAGTGTGCGAACACTAAATATGAGTAAATACGAGTTTATACGTAGACTGCTTACTTTTAATTAAAACTCTATGCAACTTACCACTATATATATCAACTGGCGCCAACATGTTTTCAATTTTAGCCTATGTTTCTGTGTGCAGTCAATCACCTCCACAACGCGATAGAAAGTCTTTTGATCGTAAAATTAAAGAAGTTAGAAACTAGAGCTTTGAATTGGACAGGCTTCTAATATATTATTGTATTCAAAAATAAATACTCTCTTGTTTTATTTGCAAAAAATATTTGAATTAACAAAAGTTGATGTACCTAATTTAAAATTTAAACCAAATATATCAACCTTTTACACTTAAATAACTCTTATAATTAATACCTACGGGAGTATATAGCAAATTCGAGATAGTTCTTGTCTAATATCTCTTCAACACAAGGATCATTCATAATGATAGACGATAAAAAAAAAAGTAATCTATCATATACTCCATCATTATTAAATATGAATAAATTACTTAAATTTGATGATTTTAACTACTTTCTCTTCAACCTTAAAAAAAAGTATTTTCACTGTATTTAATTATGTCTTTTATAAATCTTTCAATTAATATAAGTTTAATTTTAATAATGAATCTTTTATTTTCATTGAATAAGTTTGTCTGAAAGACACTTTTGATTATACACTATTTTTTAGATTAAAAAATTAATAACATTTAATTAACTTTTTTATTAAATACAAAGTTAATTATTTTTTTAATTAATAACACTTTCTTTACGGAGGCAACGATATTCTTCCGATAAGGTAAGGAATGACCGTTGCATGTTAATCCGTGCACTAAAAAGGTGATAATACATACAAAATTGAAGTCAAATTTTTTTCATGGGATTCCACTCCTTTAGATCAACCTATTGGAGGCATGTGACACTAAATATGAATACATCTTCTAAAAATATATTTATAATTAAGCTCTATCCAACATTTCCCTGTATATTGGTAGGCACTAACCTTTTTTCAATTTTAGCCTATGCTTGAGTGTGTAGTCAATCACCTCCACAACGCGATAGGAGTCTTTTGAGTTTTGACCACAAAATTAAAGAAGTTATAAACTATAGCTTTGAATTGGACGCAAGTCTAATACTATTATATGGCGAAAAAAATACTTATCAAATCATCATGGATTCATTTGGACGCTTACAATTTTAGTCTATTGTTTGGTGTGTGGCCAATCACTTCTTCTACCACATGATTACAAATTTTTTGACTGTGATATACAAGGTTCGTGGTTCAAACCCCAGCCACCAGGAGAAAAAAAAAGTTAAAAACTATAGCTTTGAATTGGACGCACGTTTAATATTATTCAATTGCGAAAATAAACATGTAAATCTTGTAAAGTTGAAAATGAAAACAAAAATTGATCTAAGTTCAATTGCTCAAGAATTGAAGCAGAAAAATGCTGAGTTAGGAACTAAAAAAACAGAACCATAACCATCTATATATTATATATAATTTTCAAAGACTTTTGACATCTGAAGAAAGAGGGTCTGTTCAATAATTTTGCAATTAGTTGAAACAGATCTAATCTCTTTCACATAAGGCTATACATAATTATATTGTATATACAATACACTATAATAGAACAATGTCACATAATAAATAATAATAATAATAATCATTTTTGTAATTGACCAATTGCTATGTGAATAAAGTTGCTCCCTTCCCTTTCCCTTCCCTAAGTTCAGTCCGAGCTGCTCTCATTCCAACACAGAAGCATCATAATGCAACGGCGAAAAATGTAGAACTTTGCCCTCTGATTCTTTACAAAATGATCACATTTCTGGACAAAAGTCTTGCAGGGAAAACAAGCTTGTTCTTCCTGCTGCTGATGATTGGTTTCAGTGATTTGGTTTGTATTGTTGATTTTCTCTGCTGCCATTGCCATGAATGATGATACAGAAGAATATATGTATGGAAGTGTCTGTTTCCACAATGTTGATGCATATTTATAAGCAGAAAAAGTTAAATCTATTTGGGTAAAAAGCCAGTAATTTTATGGATCATGTGTGGACTGTTACATTTGTAACCCATCAGGTGTCAGAAGCATATGTGGAAAATGGTATGGGCCTAGATTTTGGTTGTTATATATTTTTACCATCTTAGGCACTATATTTTAGCCACAAGTAGAAATGAAAATGAACCGAGTCGAACTAATCTGAATTTGATTCGATAAAAATTGATTCAGTTTAAAATTCGACACAAGTTTAATACGAATATTTTGGTTCAACTCGTTTACTTGATAGGAATATTTCGGTTCAACTTATTTACTTGAATCACATAATTTAAAAGTCAAATTATATTGTCAAATTGTTTAGATCTTTGTACTTTTTGCTTTTAAAAAAAAATTAAAATTAAAGTTATCACAGACTTAAGTGCGGAAAGGATAGATACAAGTATAAAGTTGAAACCTACGTAAATATGTAGATAAATATAAAGGGTAATAGTCAGTTTGGACCTTGAATATGTAAAAAGTAGTCACAATAGTCCTTCAATGTATTAAAATTTCAAAATAGTCTCTCATTGTACACTTTGTTAGTCAAAATAATTCATCAATACTCACAATAACTCTGTGTCTGAATTGATAGTAAGTAAGTACTTATAAGACTGATACGGCAATAAGTAAATATATCGAATGACTAATATGACAATATTAACGAAACATTTTAATGCCAATGACTATTTTGACTAACGAAATGAACAATCAAATACTATTTTAAAATTTTGATACATTGAGGGACTATTGTGGCTATTCTTTACACATTTAGGGACCAAAATAATTATTATCCTTAAATATAAAAAACTTAAAACATAGCCGACTCAAACATCCCAAATCAAAAATACAAAAGTATATTCAAACTAGTAAAAGTAGGAGAGACAAAAACCAAAAAAAGTTCACAATCATAATTCAAGTCGACTCATGAACTAAACGAGTCAAACTAGCTCATTTAGTTAGAGAAGTTAACTTTCAATTCAAGTTTAACTCATTTGATTCATGAATTAAGTTCAATGAATTAATTATTAAATCGAGTTTAGGACTATGTTTCAATTGACTTGATTCATTGTCGGTCCTAGTCGCAAGAATAATTCAAATTACTTCACTTTTTTTTCCTTTTCAAACAAGTATAATTAAGATATTTGACTCCTTGTAGGCACTCCAAGATATCACCATAATTTAGACCATTTGATATGAAATTAATTCTCGAGTCATTAATGAGACTTTTTTATTTCTACACGGAGTTGGACTACCTATCAAGAGAGAACAACTCAAAAAGTTGAACTTAAATAATTTTTTATGGGAGAACCTTTCTTTTCTAAAAAGATTTATGGGACAACCATGTTACCACTTATCAACGTTTTTAACACCAAGTTGATAAGTTACTTAAATTTTGACCTCGTTGGATAACCATTTTGGACCAAATATTCATATTACTGCTTGTTAATTATTTTTCTCCACAATAAAGTAGGGGATGGGAATACATAATGAGTATGGAAAATTACCCCTGAAATTTAAGGTGTATGGTGTGGGCATAGGTAACTTGGTACAAACCCAATCTGTCATGTATTATTTATTTATTTTCTTACTTGCATACTTATCTATATATGATTTATCATTTAATATGTTTAAATGTAAAATAAATATAAACCTAACATTAATAAGGACTTTTTATGAATTTTCCTAAAATAAATTGTAATAGTTTTATTCATTATCCAAATAATTTGTTTCATTGTAATAGGTTTTAGATATGGTACTCAATTGAGCAATATATGGTTGAGTTTTATTCATTAATCAAAATTTATTTATTTATTTTACATAGTTCGATTTAAATGAGTGTGATAGATATCGTACATAGTACTGAAGTTATTATTCATGAAATTTTAGATCAGGGTAAATATTTTTATAGTGTGAGGATGTAGACGGGTTATAGTACTCTATTCAGACCTATCCATTATTAGTTTAAATGTCGATCTTTTTTTTTTTTCTCAAAGGAGAAAGGGATTTAGATTCTTTGTGATTGCGATCTTAATTGCACAACTCTAATTTCTAATTATATTTCAAAGTGTATTTAAAAATTTATACAAATCGTCTGATCTTAATCCAACTATCAAAATTTTCTTGACAACGTGAATGGAATTTGGGTGTAGGGGAAACTGTATGGACATGGGATGATATTCTACTGTTGAATACAAGACAAGTATATGATGTTGGATATGACATGGTTCTTGTGCACTGTCATTCAGCTGCTGGCCCAGCCTATGTATGTGCCTTATATATGCAAATAAGTTTGGTGTGTGATGGACTTGGCCAGGGGAAACTACGTTCTTATAGAGCCTATTCAGTCCCTAAAAAATTATTTTGTTCTTAGATTCTAGTGGATACAAGAATAATTTAGCTGTTATTCCTTCTTTAGGTTGTGGCTTACTAAGATTTTCCTTGATTTAAGTGTTGGTATGTTTTGGTCACGGTCATCTATTGTATTCTTTGTGTTCCTTCCTTCTTTTTTGTATGGAAAAAAAATCAGATCAGAGGAGAATGACTCTGCAGAGTTAAGAAAAACTACAAATCTCAGTACGTCAATACTTATTTAGGTTGTATTTTATATGGTGTCGGAATTTGTTTTGTTTTTAGTATGTTAAATTAGTCCACTTAAATTAACACCAGAGAGAATCTAACCTGAGACCTCGAGGAGAGGCACACTCCCAGGTCCTAAGTCAATGCCACTAGGACAACCCAAGTGGGTTATGGTGTCGGAATGTGTGTGTAAAATAATAGCTCTTTTTTCGTTTTATGTGCAAGTTAGCAAAACCATTACAGCATATAGATATCTAGTAATAGAGTGCACATGTGCTTTACCAAAAATAAATAATCACAGAAATCAAATGTTAATTAATATATCACAACAAAGTTCACAACATTTGTATAACAGCACGAGATGTGTGACTCCTTGTTAGTTCAGCTTCTCAATTTTCACAAGCTAAACCTATCAAGATCGCATGCAACAGCCCTTGAAAATGTGACCAAAGTGATCAACACATGCAATTCACAGTTCTCTCTAATGATTCTACTCATCTAGAGTAAAGAAGAGAGTAACAAAACTTAGCTATTATAGAAAGAAGAAAATAAACTTAAGCTCTAGAGAATGGTATATTTTAAGATAATTGGTGGAGACATAGAACCTATGGTAGAAATATCGGTATCAGAACTTGTTTTTGATCTTAAAAGCAAAATCGAAGACCAGTTGGAAGTGGGAGTACACAGGCAAAATCTCTGGTACAAAGGTGTAGAGTTGGATAATGAGAAAAGGATTGGATTCTATGCCTTGCGTGGAGATGAAACAGAAACAGTTACTCTCATTGTCGATCCGCTGCCATCAGACCTGAAACTACATGTTTTAGTGAAGTTTCTTGGTCATGGCAGCAATGGCTATGTGAGGGTGAAGGAGACGGATAAGGTGAGTGACCTGTGCGACAAAGTTTCGCGATATTGGGGCATTCCCCTTAATACTTTCACCCTTCGTCGTCTCAATGTTGAAATGATGCATGACCGTCCTCTTCATGCATATTATATCAACGAGGCTTCTGAAATTCAACTTTCTGTTGACATTCAACCTAGATGATTTACATGCCCTCCCAACAAAGATGAGATATGGTGATAGTATGGTTTGAATAAGATCTTAATAGAATTCTATATAGCAGATTTAGTTAGTATCAAGCTTTGTAATGCACAAGTTAGACTTGGTTATGAAGTCTGAACATCAACAGTTGTTTGCAAAAAAATTTCAAATGAATGAAATCTATATTATTTTTTTTATGAAACTAAATCAAATGCAGATATACATATAAACATTACAATGTTCGCATTTATCATAAGCACCATGAGGGAATGTGAAAATCAATAAAATAATACAAAATCCACATTGCATATATATAAATACCATTTATTTGATGTTTATTTTTCGGAATGAATGTCATTAAAATAATTTTTACTATAGATGTTCTCATTTGTATAACTCTCGCCTGTTTAATACTTCGATCTCTTTCGCAGCTGTCAGCCATTAGGCCCTCTGATTTGTCCTCAACTGCAGCAGTTTCGTGTTAAATTCACCTTTCAAAACTCGATCTAGGTACTACAGTTCAAAAAGTAGCCAGAAAAAAGTTTGTGACACTCAACCATATAAACTGAAATGCATAACCTTGGTGTATTCTCTTCTATATAAGCAAGTCTGCATAGGCATCAAGACCTTGACCAACAAGACACTTCTTGAGCTTGTAGAGTGCCCGGCTCTCTAACTGACGGACCCTTTCTCTAGATAAACCAAATATTTCCCCGATTTCTGATAAAGATCTCTCTTCTCCATCTTCAAAACCAAATCTTAGCCGAATTATCCTTCTTTCTTTAGGGCGTAAGATATTTAAGACGTTGAGCACGTGTCGTCTCATAAGCTGTTTTGCAACACTCATGTTTGGGCTCTCAATTGCACTGTCTGCAGTAATCTCCTGCAATTATAAGATAACGATGGTCAATTCTAATTCCTATGTTAGAATCAAATTGCAGCAACTGCTAATACAAGTCCAAAAAAAAGAAAAAAAATTAAACGATAACTTAAGTACTGCTTGAAAAGATCCACCCCTCTAAACAAAGGAAGAACAAACATTTCAATCAAAAGAAAGGAACTATAATTGTCAATTGTTTGTTTGTTTCCAAAACTGAATAAAAGTCATATGCCATAGAAACGGTAAGTTCAGTCTAATCACTACTCCGGAAATATTAGATTACAACTTTAAGATAGACTACCATGTTTCTTTTGCTAATCTTCTACTACGTGTATATTTGGTTCCACTTTTAGAGCAGGAAAAATTGATTCTAGGGGATTTTGACATGATTGACTGCTCATGAATAGAATTGATTCTAATTTGAAGTTAGAAATTGAAGTTTTTGTTCAACTCAATTTTTACCATGGCAGAACCACTGTTTTTAAAAATCAATTTTTCTCACCGATGACCCAAACAGACACAAGATTGTGATTTGACACTGATTTATCAGCTTCTCCAAGGCCTGACATACTTTAGGCTGCTAGTTCCCTTCCATAAAACACAACATTTAAGATTCATATTGGAGTAAAGAATCAGACTTTCACCCATTCAGTTTTACTAGTTTTCAGCACAAGCAAAACAATTTATGCAAACATTCACCAAACAAAAATAAGAAGCTGAATAACATTCTAATTTTCTAAATGCATATAAAGAACTTGATTTTTATTGTTACGCGGCGTAGATGTAAGAAGCTGCAAGTTTTCAAGGTGGAAATCATATTAGCTACGAGACAATACCTGGAAAGTTGTTTCTGTATCAGACCCCACAGTGTTCTGCATAGAAATTGGAATTCTTGCAACAAACAGTAACCTGTCAACCTTGTCTGGTGAAATTCCTACCCTTCTTGCTAATTCTTCTTTGGTTGGGTTAAGATTTCCCTCTTCCTTGTACAATTTCTTTGCCTCCAATACCTTGCTAAGTTTGTTATATACCTTCTCCTGGAGATAATACAAGGTTTCTGTTATTAAAATAGAATTGATGCTCGCTATGCAAAAAAGCAAAGTAAGATCATTTTTGTTAGGGGCGTTCATATCTAATCCAATGCATATTGCAACAACCTATTCAAAAATACCGAAATCCGCTTTTTTTTAAAAATAGATTGGATTGGTTTCCATTTCCTGTAGTGAAAACTGACCAATCCAATCCAAACTGAAAACAATACCACTTGTATATAACTAATGTTGTTGTTGGACTTGTTACTTGTTTTTGAGTATTGACCACTCGACACTTCACTTGAATGGTTTTTCATTATGTTTTTTGTTTGTATTTTTAGTACTATATTTGTTTTCATAATGGATGACTAGTCATTAAACTTCATTTGAAGTTTTATACTTTGAATGTTAACTATGCAACACATAACTCTTTATTTGCTGAAAGGTTGTCATAAGAAAAATATATATTCACCTAAAAGATAATATAAAACAAGCACCGATCTAATCGAAGGGACTGAATCAGATGACTTTTCCTCTCAAAACCGATCTAATCCAATCCACGAACTACCTTAATTTTTGTTCTCCATCAACTAATAATTTTTTTCATGAGGACCGACATTTCATAAGAGTGAAGCTTAAATTTAATCAACTAAATTTACCGGTAGACGGATTGTCCTGGAATGATTATATATGGCCTTCCTTATTGCTTGTTTTATCCACCAATATGCATAACTAGCAAATCGGCACCCGGCTTGAGTTTTAAACTTTTTAATACTCTTTATGAGGCCTGTGCTTCCCTCCTGCATCAACACCAGAATACGGAAAATGTAAAAGGTATGTTATGAAACAGTGAATGGATTTGAACAATGCTATGAACTCTATTCGATACGGATTGATGTAGAAAGTTTAAGCAAATCTAAAACACATTGAGAAATGAAAGATTGCATAAAGTAAAAAGCTTGAACACGCACAAATTGTCGAGGTTCGGAGATTGTTCTCCTATATCCTCACTGAGGTCGATCGGATCACTATGATCATGCTAAGAAACAATGAAAATGTAAACAGCCCCCTCACTTGTACTCTATTTTCTCTCTTGATCAATGACTCTATGAAATGTCACTCTACTATCCTTTTACTAGGATACATCATCTTATATACGATCCAACTCAAAAAGTAGTTACAAAGTTAGTTATAACCGAATCGCCGACTAACTTAACAGTAAGCTGATCAGACCAAACTAATTAACTAATTACTCAATGAAAATCCACCAGAAAAACCAAGATATAGCTGGTAATTATAACTGAAAACACTGAGAAGAAGAAGTCAGACGATGATTAAACCCTTTAAACAAAGCACTTTTTCCACAATTTATGCTCAAACTCTAGCCAAACATTTATATACGGGTTATTATATTTTGAGGACCAATGAAGAACAAAACTGACCATTAAAAAAAATGTGAACAACCTTTTCTATACTGATGTGATGGTGTTAGAAAACCAACCCGGTTCAAAAGTAAAAAGATACGAAAAACACAAATAGAGAACACACAATATTTGATCGTGGAGTTCGGCCAATTGTGACTACATCTTTGACTGCAGAGCGACTTTAGAGTACCTTTTTATTAATTAAGATTAGGGTTTATTGAGTACAACTTGTGTTTAAATACTACGGTTCAGTTTACAAGGTTACCCTTGAACCATAGCGCAGGGGGCTCTAACCTCGCTCGAGCGACCTGCCCAATTTTCAGTAAACTATGAGCCAACCCAACAGATGAAGCGTCTAAACTACCTGTAATAAGTCCTCGATGCTGAGACCACGCCCGTGGTAACTTTTAGCAATGTAGTGTACCAAGCGTAAATTTGCTTGAATCAATTTTTCTCTGCTTCTGTTACCACAACGAAGTTGCGCCTTCATTTTCCGACAGTTAAGCCCTGCACCCTCAGCCCATTCAGCCATAGTCGGTTCCCTTCCAAATTGAGATTGAAGACTTGTCTTCAATTCTTCCAATCTCATTAATTCCTGTTACATTATCCATATTAATAGAGCATCTCATACATTTAAGGGAGTAAGAAATTGAATGTAACTAACACCACACCTGTATCTGAACAACCAACTGAGACTCTTGTTCAGAAGACAAAAGTTGCTTCGATTCAGGACTCTGCAGGAACTTGTTCAAGGGATCATTTTGATTCATTCCTTTATTTATCTTCTTTTGTACTTGTAACTTTTCTTGTTCAGCATCTTTTCCGGAAAGGTAAATTTCGTTGTCTTTAACTTTTGACTTCGGAACCTTTCTCTCTTTTGCTCGTCTCTCTCGAAGTCGTGTTGACCTTACGGTTTTACTGCCTCCAAGTAAAGGTTCAGCCGAACTGGAAGAGGCTAGACTGAAGGGAAGTTTTTAATTTAGATGTTAAACTCCAACGAAATTAACCTAAAAACAAGAAAAGTAAAGTAAAGATGTCAGAGTTAGCTAAGAAGGTAGAACTAACCCAAAAGGAATTGAATTGTCAGCATCCTCGTCAGCTTTAATTGATATCAAATCTTCAGCTACCGAGGCTGCTTGTTTTGAGAGAGAAACTGCATTACACTGCAAACTATCTGCATGCTGTAAAGTTGAAGTACCATCCATTTCTCCTGTTTGTGAGGAAGTTAATCTGCAATACGCCGTTTACACATCTATAAGGAGACGGCTTAGGATAGGAAATTTTTCCAAATAGCAATTAGTAACTGACTGAACTGGCATGGAAGAACAACTTTATTTATCTTACAAGTTCTCTAGACGAGGCAAGATATGCAGGTGCTGCCTGAAGTCACGTGCTACCTGATCAGTGTTGCCGGTGTCATTCTTTTCTTGAACCGAGACCATATCCATCTGCCTTGTATTTAATGTCGCCTGAAGTAAAAGAAAAAAAAAGGACAGATTAATAGTTTGTCCATTTGATATTATTCAATTATGTGATGAAGTAGGGAAAATCTAAAAATTAGAACCTAAGGAGCCATTTACTGCATTCCATGTATAAGAAAAGTTAGCTTGATCATCCTTGTATGTTGGTACTACCTAATACGAAAATGTTGAAGAGAAAAACAAAGTTGTGCTTTCATTGAATGGAATAAGCAATACACACACAGGAGAAATTTCTGGAGACATCTTAAACTAACTAAACAGAAACACGGATTCTGTGTAACTGACTAACAGAGAAAACAAACTCAACTCTCTAACTAAATAAAAGTACATAGTAGAGAGGAGAAGAAAAAATAAATTGGAGCAAAAAAAGATGGATAACTCCAATACAGCCAAGGTTGAATGAAGTGTACTTAACATTTTCCAGGTTTAATTCTTTTTCTATTTTAAGTTGAATTTTATAAAATTTAGCATTTAAAGATAAAATCAAACTTCTCCATTAGTTGTGACCTTCAAGTGTAACATTTGAGTGTCATTTAAGTGTCGAAGAAGTGCTGATTTTAGTCATAGCCGGTAAACAATAATTCTTAAATAGAACACCAGATGAGGAGTAAATGTTAGTACCAGAAATGTGTCCAGCACTCCACTTACAGAAGTGTTTGTTTTCATAGGCCATGACAATTGACAACCATGGACCATCAATCAATTCTATTTCTAATTGGTTCGATAACAAACTAAAAAATATGAAGCAAGAAACCTAAGTCTGATGATTGACGGTAAATCATTAAAATTCAAACCTGACATGTCTTGTCTTTCTTAGAAATATGCAATAGAGGCCTGTACTCATCACACTGCTCTTGTAAAAGAACCGAAGTAGGAAAGTTCTGAGATGAAAAACTAGTACACCAGGCAGTGACTGTAGGCGCAACTTGTTCCCGAAGCATTAAAACTGCAGGTTTATGAACATAAGCATTGTAACCACGGTTATTAAAACGAGATTCAGATAACAGAAGACCTATTCTACAAATCGTGAAACAAATCTTATCATGAATTGTGAGATACATTAGCAATAAAAACATAACATTTTAAGTAAAAAATATAAATGTGCCAGAAAAATTTGAGCGGATAAATCATATTACATGAACCTTAATATAATTCAAGATTCAAGTCATAAATCAAATGGCAAGAAAAGTGGCTGACAACACGAAGTGTAAGCATCAAAATGAGATACAATCACATGTATCATAAGATACTGATAACCATAATTGTAACACATTTTCAGAGTTAAATTTGTGTTTGTGTGATACCTAGAAAGTTATAAAAAACCATAAATTAGTAAAATATGAAGCACGGACATTCCTCAGATTAGGCATGTTCCGGTGTCGGACACGTGTCGTGTCCGACACCAACACTCGTAATTACACTGAATTATGTGATTTTTTCAAATTATTAGATGTGTCAGTGTTCGTGGCGTGTCCGTGTACGTACCCGTGCTTCATTAAATGTATTAGATGTGTCGGCGTGTCAGTGTCCGTGCCGTGTCCGGTGTCCGTGTCCGTATCCGTATCCGTGCTTCATTAAATGAATTATTAATAAATTATAGTCCAGACATATATACAAGTCATTATCCATATTTAAAGATGCATACAAAGTTACAAAGGCTCCCAATTCAAAATTATGGATAAGAATTAAGATAAGGTTTATAATGGCATAAGTGGAACTTCTAAAGGATAATACTGAAAATGGGCAATGTACATATTGACACATTACTGAATTACCATCCATAGTAGTGCCATTTCAATTTAAAAGTATACCTAGTAAAAAATCAAGATCAAAACCAATCATAATTACATAGTTTTGATTAAATTGAGGGCTGCAACTGCAATTGCAGTTATAAAGTTCTAAATTTAGTTTGCAGTGTAACCGTAACCGCAATTTAGAATCATTAACCATGCTTTAAGATACAGAAAAAGAATACATAATTGAAATTAAAAGTAGTACCAGAAGTATAAGAAGATGAAGGAAGAGTGCTCCAGTGGTGGGTTCTTGGAGGACAAAGTGGAGAAGAACAAAACATAGTCCTAGCAGATTCCATAACTGAAATACGAAGATACCATAATACACTAAAGTAATGTTAGAAGTATGTTACAGTTTTTGTTCATTGTTGTGAACATGAATTTGTGCATGAGAAGTTTCTTTCCCATGAAGCGCAGAAATATTTAGATAGATATGGATATGGATAAAGTTGAATGAAGTAGAAGGTTTTGTATTATTAACGTAGGTTTTTTTTTTAGGGAATTATTAACGTAGCTTATTTTAGACCTCTGGTTTGGTTATTTTTAGGGCAATGGATTGAGCTTGATTGGGCTTGGATCACCCTTTTCTAAAATATTTTTGTCACACATAAAAGTGTTTTTTTCTTCCCCCAACATTTCTCCCACACCCTCTATGTAAAAAAATTCTTTCTCGAATTTACGCTTTCAAGATTTTAAAATTCGGATTTGTTTTGTCTGGATTTCAAAACCTCTCAAACACCAAATACGTAAAACATATCAAACAACCTACGATCCATGTAGCATTTTCTTGGTATCGGTTGCCGAGAATATGATGATAGCTACCAGGACAAAGATCTGCATGCAAATTAGTTTGTTTCGACTATGGTGCACCACTAGTAGATCGGGAGTGGTTGGATCACTTATGATTCATTACTTGCCAAAAGTGATTCTTGCGCCATTTTGAATATGTGAAGACTATCCTAGCATCCAAATGTATCGGCTCCAAGTATCATGATCTGAGGCAAGGTGGACCTCATGTATGCCCAATGTCTCGATCATTTGCTAGGAGAGGGGGACTGAGGAGAATGTTCATTGTTTGAAAGCTTTGGTTTTTTGTTAGCCAAAAAACAGGGAGAGCTTGTTTTTCCCCACAGACGGCACCATTAATCGTACCTGATCAGAAGGTGACTATTGGTGCAGTTGGATGTAGTGGTTGAAAGTCTTTGCTGGATGACTGGAACGGGGGGGTGCACCTACAGACACTTTCACGCTCAAGTCAATATTGAGTCAGAAAATGGGGTTAAGAGAGTAAGGCGATTCTATAACCTTGAGGATTGTTGAGAGTCCCCTTTATATAGAGAGTGGAGGTTGCAGGGTCGTTGTCTAGAACACGTATGTCACGATGGTTACGGGTTCGAGGAAATCGTAATCGCTCGAGCGAGCGACGGGAGCCATGAAGAGAGGCGTTACTATTTAGTTTGAACGAGTCAATGTTTCTCCAAGCATAACCCCCTCCACCACCACCCCCCCGCGGGGAGGAGGTGTGTTGCGAGAGATTTACCTAAATGGCGGATTTGGGTCATTTTGTATTGGGCCTATGTAAATCGGTCTTTGACCATTTGCTTGGTCCCCTAACATTGTTTCACTAAACAACCTACAATATGCATATGCAGATAATCCTCTTTCTATTATTTTGTGTTAGCTGAATCAAATGGCTTAAATCTAAATACCTCATGTTAAAACTTTTTAGAACACTCTTTAGTAGAGAAACTAAAATCCTATGAGAGAGACTCGAATTCTCATTAAAATTTTGAACTTTTTTCCAACTATTTGAGTACATGTTTCTTCTTGTTATGGCACTCCGTGAAGAAAAAAATGCACCCAATAATATAAACTCAAAATAATACCCCTCAAGTTGAGCTTTAAACTTGTTGCAAAATTAACTTGATGATAAACAAAACCAATTGATGACATAGCTAACAGAGATGAGTAACCAAAGAAGCCGCAAAAACCGAAGCGAGGAAATAATATCAAACTAAACCGTAGTCAAACACAAGAGTAAATAAAAGGAGAATGAAACCAAAAAAAAAAATCTAACTTCAATGAGAACTCTTCACAAATAAATTAAGAACTAATTATGGTACTATCTTGACTCACCAAATTATTTAAAAGAAACATCATAGCATGGTGCTTCGCGTACACATTGCGAGCATTATCTTGACTCACCAAACAAAACAAAAACCATAATATGGTGCTTCACAAACAAATTGTGAGTTGTATCTAGATTCACCAAATAACCCAAAGAAACACCATAACAAAGTGTTTCGCAAACAGTCGAAGTAACTACTACCCAAACCAATTTAAACTAGAGGAAACAAACAAGCCCATATCAAACTAAACCAAATGTAAACCAAAACTTAAAACGAAACACTAAATAATCAATCATGATCAAACTACCACAGACAAACAAAACATCATTGCACTAGAACAAACAGTTGGGTCAGATATCAAGAACTGGACCCAAAATTTAAACCGGGTCGCAAAATAATGTATGGACAAAGGGAGTCTTTCCAAACCATAAACAAGAAGACTATTACTTTTCCCACTCTATGGCATTCTCACGCACCCTGTAAAATTTCCAAAAATACCCCCGGGTTTTTGGATTATAAAATCCGAAAACATCTAAAGTAAGTTCGGATTTTATAATCTGAAATATGGTTAAATATAATCAGCAATCAGAATCTCTCCCATTTCAGCAGTTTTAAATTTTGCTTATAAAAACAACCAAAAAACGAAGTAAAAAAAATGATAAAAACCTATCAAATAAAATTATAAAATACCACAAAAAAGTTATAAAAATCAAATAAGACTAATAAAAAAAATCGGATTTTCTGAGAATATGAAAAATTAAAAATGAGTCTAAACGATGGAATTTTGGATTTTGAGGGGTGGAGTCCCGTAAGAAGTCTCTTCTACGGGAGTCTTGATCCTTGATTTTTTTTTCCTCTGATTTTATGGCCAAGTTTTGGAGCAATCCGTTCAAATAGTCCAAATATAGTTTTTTCGACTGAGAATAGTTAACAATGACCTAAAATAAAATGATGAGAGTTAGAAAGATTAATATGGTTCTTAAAATGATTATCCATGTTACAAACATGTTTAGAATTTGTGCTGATACAGTTCGGATTATATAATTCGAACTATTTTCCACTTGAAAATGGTGCTTATGGGGTGTTCGGATTCTATAATCCAGAAGAAAAAAAAAAGGAACACGCTCTACTTTTTAAGGTTTTCGGATTATTAAATCCAAATTTGTGAATAAAAAACTCATTTTTTTTCACCCCATAACAAAGGAAAAACTCAGTTCAGATTCGAAAATTCAAAAATTTCAATAGTATTTTCGGAAAAAATAAGGCGTGGAAGAAATAAGTTGGATGAAAAGAATAATAGTCAAACTAGAATTGCAACTTTTGAAATTCCTCGTTTTTTTTTCCAATTGCTTGCAAACCAACTTAGCAATCATGAATCATATATAAAATGCAAGAGTAAAAAAATGATTCAAGCGAATTATCACAAACTTCAAGTCGACCAATGAGAAATAAGCAAATAAAGAACTAAAGAAGTCATTCAAAAAATACATTTCTTTGCGCGAATAGTACTTAATGATGATAATTTGATACTCCGTTCTAAATTATATAAATCGTTTTGAAGAAAAGAATTTATCTCAAATTATAAGATATTTTACAATACAAATAAAGCATTAATGATGATATTTTTCTTATTATATCTTTAATTATTTCTTACTCTTTCTTTTTTAATTCTTTGATTTATCTTTCTTATACAATTAACTAGGTATATAACTCGTGCGTTGCACGGGTTGGATTATAATTTGTATTTGAGAAATTAAAAATTGTGATAAGTATAATTACATATATTTTATTAATTTATACTATTTTTAAATATAGTGATATGATTATTTTAATATTAATTTATACTAAAATAGGAGTATTGTTTAAAACATATGAGAACTTGTATTGATTTACGTCGTAGATTTGTGTAAATATTTTAAGGACAAATAATATAGTTTTTGGTGGAACCTATAGTATTTAATAAGTATATGAGCACTTGACAAATGTAGGTTTAGAGTGGGGTGCCAACTTCGTTGGGACATCCTCTAGTCCTTACATGTATTATAAAAAAAATATTTAATATGTTGAAAGACTTATATCATAGTTTATCTTAATAATGCAATCATATAACAGAATTCTTCTATGAGATCGTAGTGGTGTAATAATTTTATTTATTTTTATCTTGGAATCTCACATTCTTTTCTATTAGAGTTAGAGTCATTCATTTTTTATGTCAATCTTACTCATAAGAAATGTTGCACCAAGTTCAAGTTAGGATATGATTAATCTTTGGTGGTTTTGTCTTTTGACCATGTTCTTGGAAATTATGCAATATGACCTAACTGCTTACTTTTACGTTCATATTTCTTATTTAAGGTCTCCTATATTTATTGGAAAAGATAATTTTTATGCTGATAAATTAGCTTATTTCGAACTTTCCTACCAAAACTCCATTTTTGAAATTTTATTCCAACTTTTATTAGCCCAAATTATTTTAGCCAACATTTTGGTTTAGCTTCTTGTCACTTTGCTTAATTCATATTTTTGTTTGTCTTTTTTTTTTTTTTTTCACTTGATGTTTACATTCCCATGTTTATTTAATCCTATATAGACATTATAGGATAATAAAAGGTGATACCTTTTTGTAACTTGTACTCAATTAGATTAATATTAGTGATTATTAGATAGAATAAGAGTGGAAAGTTTTTCTAAGAGTTGCAGCACATCATCACAATTCTAATTTAAAATTAGGTAGTATATAAAAGAGAGTGAGACTTTTATCTAAATAGTGTCGTATCAACAAAGTTCTAGCTAAAAAAAAGATCCAAGCTTTCAAAATTTCAAAGTTGCATTCCAATATTAACATGCGTTAAAGATTATAGATCCGTTCTCAACCTTAGACACTAACCAAAATGAATGCTTTAGTAACATTTCAATAAAAAATATATAATAGCAAAAAATCAAATTAACATCTTGTTTCATTTTTTTATTCTATAAAAGCTCATGTCTATTATACTTTGTTAGGAAAAAGATGATATTGTTGGATAATACTAATGGTATAACTCAAGTCTATTATATTAAGGTGGGACCAATATTGTTGAATTTTAATATAGAGGACAAATTTCGTGAGTGAAAATAAAGAGACAAAAACTATAATCAATCCTTTATTTTATAATATATACTCGAAAAATAAAAATTTATTTATCTGCCATATCATGAATTTGGCTTTATTCCCAACTAATTATTGAAATATGTACTTTTTTTTTCTTATCAAAACAAATATTGAACCATTAACATTATGGTGAAAAATTAGGGGAAATTTGACCAACAATTTTTTTACTATATACTGACAGATAATTTACTTCTAACAACTATTTTTTGAATTGAATTGATTGAATATTACAATTTCAAACACCAAATTGATAATTTACTTCTAACAAATAATTGTGCAAATTTCATAACTCTCATAGTATATAGTATACATACAACGTATATTTTCCACATGAATAGACATAGCTTTTGAGATTCAAGAAAACGTGAATAGACATAGCTTTTAAGATTCATGAAAACTTCAATTTATCTAAGTTTGAGATGAAAATGAGAATTCTTTGTAACTCAAACTAAGTTAATTTATTTATGAAATGGAATAAGAGATGATAGGAAGTTTTTCTAGAGTGCCACATCATCACAAAGCGTTCATGAGAACAACTCAAGTTTCTTTTACAAAGATAGATAGATAGATAGAAAGATAGATAGATAGATTATTCAAAATTTCACTATTCTCATAGAATATAATACATGTACATGGTTTAGCAAGACATATGATTGCCTAAATAAAATTGGTATGCTTTACCAAACTAAGTTCCTCTAAACATAAATCAACATATCTTATGATATTCGAAAAAACTTCAATTTATATGAGTTTGAGATAAAATTTCATGCAATATACCAATTTTAATTTTAATTTACTTCGACCTTCTCCAATATTAATTTTGGAATCTTTCACATGCGTTGATAATTTTCTTCTTCATGAAAGAACAATGCTCAAGTGAATTTTTTTGTCTTCGTATCAACATTAAAAATAACACTCAAATAATAAAAGAAAGAAAAAGAGAGTCACATATATATGTTAATGTCTGGATTTATGTTTTCAAATATATCTTTAATGGAAAGATATAAATGTATGAGAAAATATAGGAGTATAAGCAAAATTGAATTCATACAATTATAGGACAACCTTTTCAATAAAAAAAATTGAGTATAAGAAAAGTCTTTTCAATAAATCTACAAATTTGCAGGAATCAAAACCTCACAATCTAAATTATAAAAAAAACAATTACGCAAACAATAAAAACAAAGTAAAAATCCTTGTCTTTTGAAATAGTTGCTCCAATAACAAAACATATAAAATACTATCACGTAATCAAACAAAAAAAAAATTATTTATAAACATTAATCATAACTCCTAAAAAAGATTTCATCATGAGTTAGATAACAAACAAACCTAACTAAAATATGTTCCATGAAAATGTGAGATTACCAAATATCCAAATCAATGTTTAAAAGTATTTTAAAAGAAACTAAATACAAAACTAAATTTGAGAGAACAACTTTCATGTAAAGACCATGAACAAACTAATTCCAAAAATATATTGCACTTCCAAAAAAAGTCAACTATTTCTAAAAGGAATTTCAATAATAAACCATGAGAAAAAACTTTGATTCAACTATCAAAAATGACATCAACAAATAGTTGTGAAAAGGAAGAAAACTGTTAAAATAAATTAATAGATATGAAAGTACATCTTATAAATTAATACGACATATAGTTTAGAGAAATCTCACTTACACCATTAGCAATCACACCTCTCTCTGTTGTTATGGATGAAACCTGAAAATAAAATTGCATTAGTCTATGAAAATAATGTGCTTTCTATATACGATCTTCTACGCTATAAATGAAGCATATATGAACTTCTTTTTGAGAAAACATATCAACTAATTTATGGAAAAAAAATGTAAATCCAAACACACAAAAAAAAAGAAAAGGAAGGTAAAAAGAGAACCACATCACCTTAACAAAGCATAAAAGCAAAAATGATCATGGTAGTAGGGTTGGGCAATCATGCATATATAAGATAAGATGGGGCAAGCTTTTATTGGGAAAATTATAACTAATAGAATTCATTTGAATAGCATATCATTTTAATGTTCTTGCAATGTTAGGACTGACTTTTCATTCTTTAAAAAAAAAGACTGACTTTTCGTTATTTTCTTTTGATAATTTGACCGGTGTATACTGTTTATTTTTATGCAGACATATATGGATTTAATTATGATTGTTTATCAATTTATAAATTACATATCATTTGTAAAAAAAAGTTAATTACACATTCTTGACGGTTACCTACCTATTCAATTTCATTATATTTTTCTACTTTTCAAAAGAACGCTAGAAGCTGTAACATATCAAAATTTTAACGGACAAATAACATTGATAAAGTGCATCAAAAAATTATATAAAAGCATGAACATAATTTATTGGATTGGACTATGAAGGGATGTTCAATAAAACACTACTAAAACATAAAATATAGTGGGTATGTTTAATTAAAGATGAAATTAAGAGATTTGAGAGGTGATAAGAAACTTTTTTTAAAGTGTCACTTCATCACAAAACTTGCATGAGAACAACTCAAATTTCCTTTACAAAGATATACTAGGTATATAACCCGTGCGTTGCACGGATTTGATCCAAATACTAATTGCAATTTTCCCAAGAATCATACCAAAGCAATATTTTTAATTTGATCCACCAATTTTCCCACATTATCCATCCCACCTTGAAATATAATATTGTTTCTAATATTTTAAATGCACCATATTGCTGCTAATCAAACCAATTGCTTAAATTTCTTTATGAGACTTTGCTATAACAAAGCTCTAAAATGTTCTCTCTAATTGTTATGCATAGAACCTAAAAACAAAATTAAAAGAAAAAAAACATCAATCTTGTTAAAAAAAATGTGTTCTCTCTAAAAATAAAACACAACATCAATTTTGTTAAAAAAATAATGTGCTCTTTCAATATATAATGATGCAAAATTGAAGAGTATCATCCAAGAGTTGATTGAAGAAAATGATAATGATGATCCAAAATCAAAACAATATCACTGAAATTTATACACAGAAGGATATGACAATAGCCCTTGATTAAAATTAGGGAAATGCTCCTTTTCAAAAAAAAATTAGGGAAATGCTAACCATTGTCCTTGGAGCATTGGTTAAAGTATTAAAATAAGTAAGTTTGCATTGAAAAATGATGTAATTATTGCTAAGAAAAAAAGTAAAGACTTATATTTCCAAGACAAAGTTTCTATTAATGGAATCCTTAACCATTGCCCTTAGGGCACTGGTTAGCAAAACCTTTAAAATTATAACCAACTAATTTTCAACAAAAGTGTAGAAAAACATTTGTTGTGAAATTGATATCAATAGAAGGCATGGGGAAAACACCCCGGGATTGAGTGAAAATGAATGTGGCGTAAGTTGTGGTTATAAAGGGTGAGTGGGAATTAAAAAAAAAGTACACTTGAAATTTTTCCATTTTGTAGGTTATAATTGAATGTTAAAAATACATCCAATGATGATGATGTAAGAAATTATGGAATGTTTGAATAGTTTGTTAGGGGCATAAACCGTTACTATTAGATTCTTAAAACATGGCTATAGAAAAACAATGATGTTTTTGTTCAGTAATGTAACGTCTTTGTTATTTTTTGTCTAAAGTGAGACCATAACCCATTGTATTCTAATGCATTGCATGATTAAGTTAGCATTATTGTGAAGGAAAAAAATGTGAGAAGTTACGTTTAGATTAGTTTATTAAAGAGAATAATTAGAGAATAGAAATTAAGCCTTTTTAGAGGTGCCACATAGGCACAATTCTAGCATTAGAGTGAGTCCAAGTTTAGTTTACAAAGAGAAGAAGACATAGATAGATAGATGCTCCAAAGATGCGACACCCATCTTGTTCCTCAGCTCCTCAAACTTGTCATGCTTCACAAATTTTGTTGGAACGTCCGCTTCATATATAGCAGTAGGACAATGTAGCGGTTTCAGTCTCCTTTCATTTTACTCAATCTTTAATACAGTGATTCCTTATCTCAATATGTTTACGGTAAAATGTCACAATATTTTTTTAGATAAGTAAAGTTTCATAGTGTTTAATTTAAGTTAAACAGTTAGATTGGAGAAAAATATGACAAATTATAATTATTTTTCTTGTTTTACACTGTATCTCAAATGGTTCAAGTAAAATATAATAATTTATTTAATATGGTTCCTAATCTTTATATATTATTTTCCCATAACTTATAACATATTAAAATAGACCCCCAAAATTATTTGTTTACGATTCATCAATTATACACTACATAATTACCTCACATCCTCCTGTAATCCGACACTGCACTCCAAAAAAATCACTCCCAACACTTCTTTTAATTCATTTCTCTTTTTTTTTTACTAACTCTTTCTCACATTTTCTACTCTCTACGCCTTTTTTAATGGAAGATAAATAATAACTACAAATATATTAAGAAAGGATGATAAGTTTTGTAACTTAAAATTACTTGCATTGTTATAATTATGGATTAGATAGATTAGATAGAATAAGAAAGGGTGATAAATTATACTATATGGGAGAATGTTATTTTAGAGGTGACGCATATGCATAATCATAACTTAAGAATAATGAGTCAAATTTAATTTATGGGAAGATCTTTGAGGTACCATATCATCACAATGCTAGATCGAGAGTAACTTAAACTTACTTTACAATATAAATATAGAAGACAAATATATAATTGATATAAACACTTATACATTCAACCTTAACCTCATACTTTCAAATATATAAAATCCATATAAACTTTATTAAATTAAATTTATTAAACCTTAATTAAAAGAAAACAACTAAATGGCAATAAAGTCATTTAATTATCCTTAAAATAAAGTAATAATAAAACTTTCCCAAAAGAATCTGAGTATAGTTAAACAATTTCATAAGATGCACTTAAATTTACTCTTAATTGTAGGGAACTCAATTGATGGAAAGTATGAAGGTCAGCCAATTCCATAGTCAAGGGTTAAATTTTCATGTAAATTATTAAAACATGATTTTGACTCTCCAATTTCACGAAGATCAAGAACATTCAATTAGAATTTTGAATAGATATGTGCCTCTACAATTAGTTACCTAGACCTTGAATAGATGTGTGATTCTACAATTAGTTACTTATACTTGATCTTATAAGAAACTATTCAATTAAAAATATAATAAGATTATTTTCTCTTATTACAAAGGCACGGATACTTGATCAAGTTAAACTAACACCTATGGATAAAGATTCTTACTTTCACTTGTTCGACCCTTTAGGATTTTTGGTGTTGAGAGTTTTGAGTTTCTTGTAATCCATCCTAACCCTCCTCCATCTTATGGCAATTAGTTGAGAAGAAAAAATATCTAATGCAAACCACATGTTGGCTTGGAATAAAAATGAATATTTATTTTTTATGCATTTTTAATATGTTTCTTTCCACATGTTTAGTGAACTCTTGATCTCATAACAATGTTAAATAAGAAATAATAATGAAAAACTACTTTAATTTCAATGAAAAAAATACAACCACCATTTCATATATGAAGTGTCCTTTTGGCAAAACTCTACCTTTTCCCAAAACATGTGTATTTGAAATCAAAGAAAAAATATTCATTAGAGAATACGAAAAATTATAGAAATAGAAACACACATACAAAGCTTGAAGGGAAAATCAAAACTATCAAAAAAATGAAATGGAAGAAGAAATGAAAAGGATAACATAAGCAACATATATATAAGCTTAGAAAAAGATGAGGAGCTTTATAGTAAACTTGTGTGTGTAAGAGGATTCATTAAGAATATGAATAATTTTAAAATGTAACCCTTCAATATAAATAAAATGGATTATAATGCATTCATTGTATAACTTGCATTCCCTCAAAAAAAATAAAATTGTATAACTTGCATGAAGTGAAGTAAATGGAGTGTTTTTGCAACCGATGGAAAATGAAAGATAGATAGTAAGGAATGACTAGTAAAGAATCAAGAACAAAAAAGAGCTACATGACATAAGTACGAGAGATTAGTTAGAAAGGGGGGGCATTGATAAGGTGACATACAAACAAAATATAACTTAGAATACATATAAATATATATATATATAGAGAGAGAGATAGATGATGGATAATTTTATAAAATAATTTATAATTTGTCTTTCACATATAAAATTAATTACATTCTTAGCATATGAAACGATTAAAACGACTAATCTCTACTCTTCATTCATATTATTAAGAGAAGACTAATTTTAAATTTGTCAGCAACACTGTAAAAAAGAAGAGTACTAGTAGTAATTTTAAACTTCGAAAATTTTTACACCACAATTTCCAAGAGTGGTCAACATGTCAGCTCGTCAGTTGACTCACCAAATTTTAGATAGCCCCACCCCAATGCCATGTTTTCCCAAACAGGCCCCCACCCTCTCCAATGATGGAAGAGTTTTCGTATTTCTTTTAAAAAGAAAAAAATTCTAAATAGTTTTCATAGAAAAGTGTATCCAAATTGATATGTTACACTACACCTCTATCAACAAAATAAAAAATATATATAACAAGTAAAAAAAATGGGAAGTGTATCTAACACTTTTTGTATATGGTACTTAGCATTTTGAGAATTTCAATCTTTTATATTCTTTTAATAAAATTAGTTTCAATAATAAATATGAAATAATAATAGTCATTAGTTTAAATACTTTTTTATAATATTAATAATATAACAAAAAATTCACAGTCTTTATGGACTTCCCCCAACTTAAATTATATTGAATAAAAGGAAAATTACATACAATGTATGAGTTATGCTTTCTTGACTTAAAATTCATTTACCTTTATTAAAATTTAAAAAAACGGTCAAAATAAAATCCTATATTTCAAGGTTTTACTTCTTTAAATAAATTCATTTAATTCAACAAAAATTAGTCTTTATCAATAGAATATATTCTTTTCATATGATAAGTTTAGGTGAATTGCGTTTCGAAGGTTTAACATAATGAAAACATACCTTCTTTCACAAAACTTAAAAATAGTCTTAACATACCTCCAAGTCTGACGAGCATTAACAGATCTAATGATGTAACATCTACAAAAGAATTCTCATACTACCCCGAAAGTTGCCCTCACAACCGTTCACATAAGTTAACTTCTTATCAATTGATTCAATCTTCATTAACGAAAAATAAAATATTTTAAAATAATGCAAACAAAATTCATTGTATCAAAGACTCAAAAACATAAAAATAAAAAATCATTAAATTAAATTCTAAAAAAATATCATTGTATAAAAAATAAATAAAATAGCAAATGGTCACTTTAGTCCCTGACTTCGTACCTCGCTGTCACAAAGGTCCCTGACTCAGGATTAAATACAAAGAAGTCTCTGACTCTGCACTTCCGTTATCACTTTAGTCCCTGACATGACATATGAGGTGTCACAGGGACTAAAGTGAAAGTAGAAAATGGTCATTTTGCTCCATGAACCAAAAATCAATATCTCCAAATTGAATCTCAAATCTCTAAATCCTTAAATCTCAAATCCCTAAATGTCATATAATTATATTTTTTGTTCAAAACCTATATTTCCATTAAATACCAACTTACTGTTAGGTCTCTGACTGTGCGTACTTACTACCAGTTAGGTCTTGACAGTAAACATGTACTCTCACTAAGGTCCCTGATCGTAAGTATGCATAGTCAAAGATGGAACAGTAATTGACGTTTAATGAAAGATTGATTTTGAACAAAAGAGATAATTGGATGACATTTAGGGATTTGAAATTTAAGGATTTGAGATTCAATTTAGGGATATTGATTTTTGGGTCAGAGACAACAGTGACAATTTTCTACTTTCACTTTATCCATGTGACACCTCATATGTCATATCATCGTAAAACTCGTGTCACATAATCACTTAACAGAATTATTTAACGTTATAAACTAAAGTGATAACAGAAACAAAGATTCAAAAACTTTTTTGTATTTAATCTTGAATTAGAGGTCTTTGTGACAACGAGGTAGATGAGTATTTTTGCTCATAAAAAAATAGTGCTAATGAGGAGGCCCACTAACCTGATATGAACGCTACTATATAATCCACTAACTGGGCCTTCTTCTATATAATGTGGGGTCATCAAAATCAATCCAACCCATTTCTCTTTCTCTTACAGAACGACAACACTCTTCAATTCGATTCGATTCTCATCACTTTCACAAAACAAAAACCCTAAAATTTCACAATCTTCAAACCCTACAATGTCTTCATCAGAGGTAGTTATCCACACATTCTCTCAAACCCAATCAGAAACCAAACCTTCCACCGCCGTAACAACCACCGTCGCCACCACCTCTTCCGATCCCAACACCAAACTCACCGTCCGAAGACCTACCTCTCGATCCACCAAAGACCGCCACACCAAAGTTAACGGCCGTGGCCGCCGTGTCCGTATGCCGCCACTCTGCGCCGCTAGAATCTTCCAGCTCACACGTGAGCTAGGTCACCGTTCCGACGGTGAAACAATCGAGTGGCTTCTTCGTCATGCTGAGCCGTCGATCATCGCCGCTACAGGTACCGGAACTGTCCCCGCCGGTCCAGTTTCCACCTCTTCTCCGTTTAAGTCTTCCTCGGTTCCGTCGGTTTCTTGTCATGTTCAGCCTGTGACGACTGTTGGTCCCGGCGGTGGAGGGATTTTCGGTATGGCGTTGCCGATGCAGCAGCCGAGCTGCCGTCTTGACTTGTCTCAGCCGGCGGGGATGGATTACGGCGCGGCGAGTAGGTATCGTCATATGCCGTTCACGACGCTGCTTTTGCAACCGACGACGACGGGGGAGGAGAATCAGCAAGAAGAAGAAGAAGCACTTAACGAACAATGACATTGTTATCGGAGGAAGAAGGTTGAATAGAATTCATATTTTAGGGTTTATCTATTTTTTTTTTTAAAAATAATTTTGTTAATTTTAATGTTAGTTTTAGAGTATGGTTTTTTTTTGTGATTCGTTATCTGATGGAAAGATTAGTGCGGAAGAGATTTATGTAAATGATTAGAAACCTTAATATGAAATTAGTATGATGATTATATATTTGTACTTTGATTTGGACCCACCCACCATTGATCGATTAATGAATTAATCGAGTTATATGATGATTGGTAAGATAAATGATTCTGTCTAAAAAACAATTGAGTTATGAGACGTTACCTTTTGGCAGACGTGATTAGTTGAAGTGTTTTTAAAATGTTGTTTTGAAACTGTGATTAGATTAGACTTTTGTTTTTGATAAAAAAATATTAGGCTTTCGAGTAAGTTGATTAGCGATTGGATCATGGATGCAGCGGTGAAAAGTGTGACCGAGAGAGAAAATTGAGAATGTTAAACCAATATCTATTCTTGAGTGAAATCTTATGTATAAATTCAATCTAGTCCTTAATCTATCACTCTCACCAATTTAGTTGATTTTAATAGTTTAGAAACCAAATTGAGAAGACGGTTATAATGTTGGGACTAAATTGATTGATTATTTAACACCTTATGTGTGACCTACAAAATTACGATAGATGTAGGAGCTAGGAATGGTGTAGCAATCCTCTTAAAAAAACAATAAATGGTGCAGCAAACTAGCAATGGTGGATCGGTTCATTCAACTGGAATTATCATCAAACTCATGTGCCCTGATTTCATAAAGTTTCATCGGTGCAGTATATGACAGGAAGATAATGGAGAAAATAACAACCAAAATTAAAATTATCATCAATATTACATATATACACGATTAGTAAATTTCTAAAAACATCTATCAGCAAATGGATATATGAGTGGCCTCAATGACAATGGGGTGGTGAGGTCGCAATGATGATTATACAAACTAGTGACTAGAGTAGGGAGAGAAACGCAATAGTGAAAGATACACAATGAAACACTGAAAGTAGCAAAGGCATCTATGTGCCTTTTATTTATGTGATGCACCATAGAGAGGAGAAAGTGACTAGAGTTTTTATTTTGGGGTTTGTGACTTGGGTCTTGTTTGGATAAATATCTTATTTAAAGATTATAGCACAAGTATTTATCGTGATAAACGTTTATTTATAAGTTCACATAAGTTATTTCTATAGCAAAGGGTAAAATAAAGTTAAGTTGTTTTCGTATATGCTAAAAGTTCTTTTTAAAAGCCATATGAGAGAACTTAAGAAAATAAGTTAGAAAAGTTTTCGAAAATTGTCATAAGTTGTTTTTAGAAGTTCTCCTAAACAATCCCATAAAACTTATGATGGTAGATAATTTCGAATAACCCAATCCAAACAGACCCTTAGTATACTAGGTTTTTAGTTACATTAAGCTTGGGTTGGATTACACAACATAGAATCAATGAACTTGGTATACAAACCAACTTGATTTTTTATTAGGTTTAGGTTAGATTACATAGCATAGAATCGATGAATTTGGTATTCAAACCCACTTGATTTTTGTGGATTGAAGCGAGTTGTGTTAGATTAGTGGTGTGTTGATGGATCTAACTCATTAACATCCCTAGTTTTTATGGGTAGGTTGCTAGAAAAACAATATTTTTTAAAGAAGAATTCATATTGTTTTGTTTGAAATTTATTGTAATTAAGATGTTTAGCACCTATCGAGTTCACAATAAATTCTCTTTAGCTTAGATTGTTCATATTTACAATGAGACTAATATCTACTTGAGTGCTTACATTGTTGTTTAAGAGTATTCATTCCTCTTCAATAGTGTACTTTATACGGATGAAGTCGTATGCTTAACGAATTGAACCAAAAAAACATAGAAAATTTATGTTCACACTTGAAACAAAGCTAAAAACACACCAAGAAAAGACAGAAATACCCTTCGGCAGTTAACTGTTGTCGATTTCATATTCCTCGGCAGTTAACTGTCGTCGGTTTTGAATTCCTCAGCAGTTAACTGTGCTAGATGTAGGTGAGGAAGCGTCGTTTGCGTTTAGGTTTTAGGTGAGGAAGAAAGAGAAAAATGAAATTATCTGGGTTTTATTTTTTATATAAAACTAGGTTATCTTTTGACCCGACCCGGTTCATGTAGCCCAAACCAACTAAGCCAAGCCCAACTCGTTTGTTCTTACGTTCCTGCATCAGGAACTCGTTCCTGACATCAAACATGGAAAAAAACGAACCAAAGCAAGGTCGAGGCACGTTTGGGTGTTGGAAGCACGTAGGAGCAGATGATCCTACGTGCTGGGACTCGTTCCTGTCTACCTTGCTCCTACTCACTATTTCATCATCACATTTTCTTCCCTCTTCAATCTATACCCCCAAATCAATTTTTTTCCACAATCTTTGTCCAAAATCAATGAGGCATCAATCTTAGGAGGTTTCAACACACTTTTGACATCAAAAAACATGTATTGCTTATTTTAATCCGTTTATTTTTGTTGATTTTGTTGTCTGTTTTTGCAAAAATACTAACATGCACATATCGGTAGTTAGCTGCCGAAGTATAGGAGCATCGACAATTAACTGCCGATGGGATTTCGGTAGTTAACTGCCGATGCGGTAGTGGAAAAATGGCTAGCTACTGCCTATTTTTTGATTTTTTTTTGATTTTTTTAATTCATTATGCAATTGATGTTTTTGCATTAGTTAGTTGTTTATTCATAACTATGTGTTGTTTATTTATAGTTATGGTTCAAAATACGGATGATGATCTGGTTTAGACAAAACCTATTTTTGTCGATAATTCCAAAGATGTCAAATCGCCTAAGGTTGAAGGCAAACCAAATATTGATGGAGCTTTCGTCCATGTTGAAGCTTCATTATATGTTGACTCCGGTGTCGTCCCACTTGATGCCAACGAAGTTGACATGACTCAATTTTTTTCTTCTGAAGAAGTTAATTGAAAAGATAGGGATGACTTGCTTAATTGGGTACGTCGTCTAGTAAATAGGGCGAGATTTACAATTGTTATACGTAGATCCAATTTGATCAATCCAATGTTGCAATTGTTATATCGATGCATCCGACAGCAGTTAACTACCGAGAAATTCCAAACTGACGGCAGTTAATTGCAGAGAAGCATAAACGTCTTTTCCTGGTGGATTTTAGCGGTTTGTGAACAATTTTCTAAAACTTTAATATCTAGAGCAGTGGACTGGAAATTCATAAAGGTAATGCACTCTGAGAAGGATCCAAAAATCTATCAAATGATGGGATGAAAAAAAATTATGAAAGGTTTTATATAGAATAAAATTACAACACATTTTTTAAAAAAAATGACAAATAGTCATGTGGTGCATAAGATGGATTTTGTGTGTTACATAAGATGGCTTCTCCTCAGGGACGGATCCCGACATAGTGTTCATGTGTGGCTGAATTATGAAAGAAATCACACTAAAAATAAGAACGAATAATTTTTGTCTCTAGAAAACACAGAGAAGCAATCTCTACCGTTGAACCATATAAACATTCTTGGCTTACTTTAGATATGTATAAATATATAATAACCAATGGTTTGAGACTTAGTATATGAAGAGAGAGAGAAAGGTAATAATCATGTGTGGTTATAGCCACATATAGTCCTATGGTGGATTCGCCCCTGATTCTCCTCTTCCAATCGATAAAAAATAGCTATGTGGTGTCCAACTCAATATGAATGTTTCTCTATGCTCCCCTCACACGCATCACATACACTTATCAAGAGTTACCAATCCAACTTTACCATTAGAAGTCTCTCAAAAAAAAACTTTACCATTAGAAGAATAACAAATTTTTCTCTGTGTTAACCCTCTGGTTTCTAGAGGAAATAGTCTTAGTAATTCGGAGTTCACTGAGATGTAAATAAAGTTTGACCAATAATTATTTTCAATAGAAATCAAATTCAAGTTCTTCTAAATGATTTGTCTTAAATGAAGCTCATTAACAAATTACAATGAAATTTAGACACAAAACTTTTAATGCTTTACAAAAATTCATTCAATTCAAGTATTGATTTGATTCCCCTAAAAAAAAGTGTTATTTGATTGAAGGAGAAAGGAAAAACTACTGAAAAAAAATCAAAATCTATAATATAGTGTTTGGTGTCAACTTTTTTCGGCAAGAGAACAATTTTACCTCTAGAGTTGGAAAAGGAAATGTAAATATGTAGTATGATAAATGATTGCCTAAGGGTCGTATATATGATTTGCCTCCTTTGAAAGCAATAGTAAAAATAAAGAATGTCTCAACCTTCAGAACAAGAGAATAACAAGAACACGCCAAAACTGTGGACATGCTCTGAAGATAGTATATGATATTGCTTGTATTGAAGCCCATTGCCATTTTATTCACATGGCTTCACTTAACTCAATTAAAAAAAACTGATGCAATCAAAGCTCATCCACATCAGAATAACAAGAAGTGTTAAAATTTGTACCAAAAAATAAAATAAAAAAATAAGAAGTGTAAAAATATAAAAGGACTACTATATCTAATTACTCTCTTGATCTTATTTACAATAAAAAGTTTGATCAATAAAAATTGATGTATCTGATATGAATTGAGTCAGATACATCAACTTTCATTCACCCAAATTTCTTATTAATAGGATCAGAGAGAGTACTTATTTTTGAAATTTACATTTCAATCTATTTTATGTTTGATGAGGTTGTATTTTTTGTCCCTCTATTCTATTCGACCATGAATTAGTTTCTCTTCGTATGTCCTTAGAGGTGGATTCTTTTAAGCCCCCTTTTCGTTGGTCTTATTTTTCGGTTGTACTACCTTCGTCCCTATATATATATATATATATATATATATATATATATATATAAGACTTTTTTGAGAATTTTTTTCCTCTTTTTATAAGACCCCTTAGGTATTTTCAAGTACATTAAATAATTTTTTTACCAACATACCCCTATTTATTTTATATTATCTTTTTCTTCAATTAACATTAAATACTATGTTGAAAACATAAACTAACTTTCTCTCTCTTAAAAGATAAAATTGTAAAAACAATAGTAATTTACAAATTTATTACTATTATAACTATTCTTAATTCCCGTTAATTTTTCAAAATGACTATATAATTTAGGACGGATGTAGTATTTGAGTTTGGACACCCCTATAGACTCTATCTTTAATATACTTTGTCGTTAGAAAAATGATATTCATATGAGGCTAAGAGATGTGTACGGTGTATCATAATGGTGAATGAGACTTTGAGTAACTCACAACCGAGCTTTCAGAGGATATTCATACGGAAATAAGGAGTACTAATTTTATAGCATATGATTATGAAGATATGTTGATTTGAGGTGCCTTAAATTCTGGTTAATATTTACCTGAAAGTTCTTCGACTTGCACCATGGAGGCAACCTTGCAAGAAAATTCAAAAACACCTCATGTGGCTCTCTATGCATGGTGCCAATTTCGAGTTAATCATATGTCCAATGAAGCATCTTATTATAAATGTGGAAAATGCTAATAAATCCTTAAACGGGTTTGATAAGAAGTTTAAAATGAAAATTTTATCTTGAAAGTTGTGTATTCAACACATTGAAATATTAAAAAGTAATTTTTATCAACACATTGTGATGCTATACGACCTTACGGATTTACACGCTATATTGAAAAATTGAAAGCTGACATTTAACACAATATTAACTTTTGTGATTGGTAACATCAAAATATTTTTCATGTAATACAATATTGGATTGGTTGGAGTACTACTTCCTCTGGTCCTATTTATAAAAAATATTGATTTTTTTTATTCATTGCATAAATGATGTATTTGATCTATTTTCTATACCAAGTACATTAATTACTCAATGAATCTAAAAAGTCAACTTTTTCTTATAAATAGGACTGGAAGGAGTATTATGATTTATAGATGTTAAAAAAGTAACACAATACTTCATTAAAATATATGTAAATCTATGAAATGAAGAAACAAAATCTTTACAAAATAAAATACGTAACTTTTATGGTATTAATCCTTCGGTTCTCAAAGAAAAAGTTTGACAAAAAGTTATTTGTCAAATAAACTTTGCACATCTACGCATAAAACTACGTTCTATAAGAAAACATCGAAAATGCCACTGGGATGTAGGAGTTAGGTCAGCATAACCAAAGTTTATACAAGTTTTTAATAAATAAATAAAAATCAAAATACCCATGAAGCACCATTTCCATCATCAGCAAAAAAAAAGAGATAAATTTGGATATAGAATCCTTATTGGTTGTTGGTTGACTCTTGGATGGATTTGGATACAGAATCCAAAAGTTTAGGCAATGAAAATTGGTGCTCTCCTGGTCAGCCACAATATTAATGCTTGATCTCAAAGATCCACCACGTTTTCTTCTTTCTTGAGTCACTTGAAGGTATATATGGGTCAACAGTAACAATACATGATGGACAAGAATCTCGTGTCTCTTAGGTCCATAAATGTTATGCTTACGAGAATTGATTTTGTTATCTAAAAAGGACTAACGACATAGTTTATTGCATGCTTACCTTCTATTTACGTGCAATTAACCGTTAATAAATTATTGTATAAAAATAAATAAATAAATAAATGAACCACAAAATTCCAAACATATAAATGCCAATGAAAATAAAGTGGAAAATAGTTCCAATTGGCTCAGGGATAAAAGTTAGCTAGAGGTTTTCAACAAAATCATATCTCATTTGAAAGGAATCCGTTCAACACATTATCAATTACTGAGTAAATTTCATGTTGTCTGGGTTTGATTTTCAAATAGAATGTTTTGATCTTTTGGCTATAATGAAGTTTTCTATACGTTGCTTATGCTTTCTGATTTATTAAATAATAGAAAAAAGTGAGCAAATAGTGTGTTGGTACCAATTGTTGTTGGTTCAAGTCACAAAGTGATTATTTTATTTTATTTTGAAAACTCGGTATCCAGTCTAAGAATTGACTAATCCGAGGAAACAAATCCCACCGCCCACTTGCGGGGCCCCGTTTAAAGCCAGAGCAAGCTCTGTATGGACTTAGCCCACTGAAATTGACACCAAAAGGAATCGAACCTGAGACCTTTGGAGGAGCAAACTCCAAGATCCCAAGCCAACCACTAGGTCAACCCCAAATGGGTACAAAGTGATTATTTCTATTTAAGTTTTCTAATGGACTAGATTCAAATTAGTCGAGACTCAATGTCAATTATGGAGAGAGAAAAATAGGACTTAATAATGTTTTTCATTTTATACAAAAATAGTCATCTAAACACGGAAACTTTTTTTTCTTTACAAAAACTAAATGATATTCATTCCAATGTTTCACAAATCGAGTGTTAACTGGCCGAGTTTACCAAGTTTACGTTTTTAGGTACCAAAATCGTGTCAACTCGAAGGTAAACTTGATTTCTGGTAAAATCGGAATGTTTGACGAGTTTGACTCGAGTTAACTCGGTCAAACTCGGGTAAACTCAAGTAAAATCGGAATGTAAGAACTTGTGAAACTTGCCTTATTGGATGATTAAAACTTAAGAGACTTATGATTTTGCAAGTTTATTTTGTATTTTGATGTTTAGTTGAACATAATACTTTATTATGGTGGTTGAAAACCTTTATAATTTAGTCATATTTTGCACTATTGGACTATTTACAATATTATATCAGTTTACATATGTCATGTAAATAATAAATTTTATTTAATTTTAATTTTAGGTAAACTTGTACGAGTTCTCGAGTCAAGTTTATGAGTCGAGTTTACCTAGGCAAAACGAGTTGAGGTAAACTCTCAATTTATAAAACCTTGATTCATTCATTTAAATTGATATAGTACATAAAAAATAATCACATATTTGACATTGTTAAAAACGTAAGTGATGAATTTGCAAATAAACTCATAACATTCAAGTTAAGAACATACAACAACAAAATGCCTACAAATAATGTGATAAAATCAAAGTGACCAGAATAATCATGTCTCCGGATATGCAACTTGACGCCCAAATCATTGATTGAATTAGTAATCGACTGAAACTTGTCTTTTAATATGAACCACAAGAACACCACAACACAACGAGAAATCAAACAATGTCGCACAAGACGACAAAATCATGAAGAAGATAAATTTAGATATATGTAAAAATCACGTGTATATATATATATATAAGAGAGATGTGATTTCTTGTCAAATATGGACCCAAAACCACCTACTCAAAAGAAAATAAAAGAGAGATTATATTTCTATATGATGAAAAACACAAGAAAGGTATCCTCTACAAAAAAAACCAAGAAAGACCGTAATGTTATCAATACACCTAAGATTTTTGGTGCCTTGGGCAGACTAAAAGAATGATGTCGTCATAAATTCTTTGTATTTTTTTAAAATAAAAACAAAACTATTTAATCCCCTTAAAAAAACTATTTAATTACTATGTTTTTTTTATTTCTAAACAACATTTATATTTGATTTTATAATTCTTTTGTAGATTTTGATGCTGATATTTTAAATTTTGAAAGTTTGATAAAAAATAAATTAAAGTTTGATCTTTTCCCTCAAATTCTTTAAAAAAATAAAAATTATGGTAATCTTAAATTCAATGGAGAGGTAAATAAAACTTGTCAAATATTGTTCAAATTCGAGATCAAACTTGAATATTCCTTATCGCAATTTTAATTGAGTTTAATCTAAACTTCATATTTTTATTATTAATTTAGAAAATAAAGTATTCAAATTTGTAATTAAACAAAAGATACAAACACAATTAATATTGATTAAGTTAAAAAAAAAATCAAATTTTGAATATTTTATCATACAAAATTGATTTTCTCTTAGTCTCCTTTTAATTTATTTTGAAGGATCTTATTCTCGTGTATTACTTATGAATGATGGAGTCACATATGTCAAACAACCGAAGACACCACCAACCAGCTATATGCATTACACCACAAGTATATTTCTTAGAAGAAACCATTATCCATATCCGTAGTTCATTATGTATTAGATATGATTTCTAGAGTCATTCATGACAAGCAATAAATAATATAGGTTCGAATTAATTATTTCTTTTGAAGGCAGGTTCAAATTAACTTTTTATTTTATTTTATAATTAGATAAAGAAGTTTTTAATTACCCCTCATGTATTCCTGGTTACATCCAAAAATGACAAAATTACTCTTAATTAAAATTTAATTTAATCTTAAACTCAATAAGTAAGTCATGTAAACTCAGCTTTAGTAGGTCATGTATACTGAGTTTAAGTAGGTCATGTAAACTTAGGTTTAAATAGGTAATGTAAACTGAGTTTAAGTGTACATACTTAAACTCAGTTTAAGTAAGACATGTAAACTTAGTTTAAGTAGGTCATGCAAACTGAGTTTATGTGTACATAGTAAAAGTTAAATTTTGCTTTAACATCTTTAACCTTGTTTAATGATTCTACGTAATCTTATTTTAACCTAAGTTTAAGTAGGTTATCTAAACTAAGTTTACATGTACCTACTTAAATTTAATTTAAGTTAACCTCAACAATGTTAATTAATCGTGTTGTAAAGTGCATAACATATCAACGTTGAACAACAAGAAAAAAATAGAAACTCTAGCATCATTGAAAAAGAAGAAGAAATTCAATTACTTATATGCAATAGAGTTTTGATGAAAGATGTTTTGATTCACTATTTAATATTCTATAAAGATTGATTGAACATCCATGATTGTTTGTGGGTGAAAGATGGTGAAATTTTAGAGTGACAAGGAGTGAAATCAAAGTTTTAAGAAAATTTATATAAAAGGGTAATTTTAGTATTATAATAAAATTTTAAGTAAATTTGAGTGTAACTAAAAATACATGGGGTGTAAGTAGAAAAAATCTTACATAAATCATACACAATTGATTTTGTCTAATTATCATGTATTAAATAACATAAATGTATTAAATCACACACAATTGATTTTCGCTAATTATCATGTATTAAATATGATTGTTGGAGTCCTAGAATCACCAAAGATACCACCAATCAACTACATACATGACATACCAATGTATTTTTTTAGAGGAAGTTAATCTCCCTAATGCTTCATGTATTAAATATGATTTTCGGATATAAAAAAAAAAAAATCTCATGTGATATACATTGTGTGTGTATATATGTTAGAAATAGAAAGTGATTTTGCTCAAAAAAAAGAAATAGAAAGTGATTCTTCTAAATTATGTCATTTATTACATTTATATAAAACAATATGTATCTATTATTTATCGAAAAAAATAAGTTGTAAAACACCTATCAAATAAATGATTTTTTTTACATAATCCCAGAAAAATTTGTCATGTTCCATTTTTTATGTAGAAACTATAAATGTCATGAGTTACGACTTTAGCTTAGATGAAAAACAGTATAAACATTAATTTATTTCTTCAGTCTCTGATTTATCTTCATCTATTAGTTAGTTTCTCTTTTCCTTTCTATTAACACTTTACATAGGCGTAAAATAAAAAGAAATAAAGCAATTGTGCAAACTTATGGTAGATACGCAAGTAGTAGATAGACAGACACAATTATCAAGTAAAATAGTTGTATATAAAACATATTGATCAAATATCTCTTTTGATCTTTTAAGTTTGAAAAAAATTTCAGGTTAGTCATTTTAAGTTTTTTTAAGTTTTAAATAAGTCATTTTAAGTTGTAATGTAATGTATCGTTACCCTTTTAAAGAGACCTATTTAAAACTTAAAAAGACCCATTTGAAATTTAAAAAACTTAAAGGACTAACTCAGTATTTTTGTCAAACTTAAAAATAAAAAAATGCACTTAACCAAAGATATATCAATTATGGCATATACTATGATCACATATTCTTTTGGTAAATAAGATTAAAATAGTTTCTTTCATGGTGTTCAATGTTATTCTTATTGTTGTGGAGTAGATCATATTTTAACAGATTTAACCATATTTTTAATTAATAATTTACATAATATTATAAAAAGATACAAATTTTAAATAAAGTATTGTAAATGAAGGGCACACATTGAAGAAAAGAGTCACCTCAAAATTGAGCATTCTTTTATACATAAGTATACTGTAACCATAAACATAAATTATTATTATTATTGAAACCATTAGATATTTATACATATATTACACGTATCATTAAAAAAAAAAGAGATATTGTATGTACCACGCAAAATAGACACCCATATATATATGACAACCTATGATCTCATGGTGTCATACTCACATTTTCTCTATGCATGCATCCAAGATCCATACAAAAATTTTAAAAAACCCACTAAACTGTATAGACATACGGTGTGGTTGTTGAAATGGATTGTTCACATAACATTAGTGTTAAAAAAATGGTGGCAAGAGATTAGGTTTAGTTATAATGGAATTATTTACTTCGATCTCTTTCTAAACAGTTAAGAAGTTTTAGCTTATGCAGAAATTATACAGCTTCAATCTCTTCTAAAAGAACTCAGAGTAACAACCAAAGTTTCTCAAGTCCTATTTAACCTTTTTAACAAGACTTTCTCTAAGTACAGTTGGTTTGTTTAACTGTGACCATTGTCATCTTCTAAGTCTAAGGAATATAAATACTTGTATTCAATTATAACATGAAATACACATTGAAGGTTACAAATTTCTTTGTCTCTCATCTCTTTCTCTTTTCTCTCTCCATCCATTAAGCTTTCTTTGCATTCATCCATGGCAGAACTCGTTTATGGTATGTATCTTAAATACATTCATCCATGGCATAACTTTTTATGGTATGTATCTTAAAGCATTAGAAAATGATGTCAAATTGTATTGAAGGTCCAAGAAGATTCAACAAATAGTATGGTGAGATATGCAAGTAGGTATTTAGAGCGGTACTGTCTGCCGTGTTTAGGATAGGAATATAATATCGAAAAAGAATATGAACTATGAAAGGTGTAAACCATGAACATTGAAACTTAATTGATGATACACAAACAACACATTTAGATAACATCTACTTAATTAACTCAATCTTTTGATCATATTTACTTAATTAATCTTTTTTTTTAACTCAATATCCGATCCAAGGATCAACTAATCCGAAGAGTTCAATCCACCGATTAAAAACCTATGAATAATAACGAACATATTCAAACAAGGAGTATAGTTGTAAAAGTTGCAAAACTCATACCTAGCTTGCGCATTTGGTAGAAGAGTGACATGATCATCTCATTCACAACTTCCAGTTTCATTCGAAATGAAAGAGAGAAAAAGTTTGATCAGTTAGCTCATAAGAAATGTTTAATACAAATAGATGTGTAGGTCCAACTTATTACCTAGACATCTTCTCCCAATATTCATTATGTTCAATGAGAACATATTTCTTCATACACTACTAAAAAAAGCAAAATTAGCGAGGGAAATTAGTGACGGAAAAAATGAAATTCCTCACAAATTCCTTGGTCGCAAAATTTAGTAACGGAATTAGAGAAGGATTTCACGTTTTCCCTTACTAAATATCTCTCACTAATTTTTGTTTTTTTAGTAGTGATAAATATCTTGATGAGACTTGTTGTTTAAAGAGTAAATTCATTCATCAAAATCCAAGAATAATGCTAAAAAATAAGCAGTGCAGATATCAAAATTCATAAAAGAATATTGAACATAACTAGCTAGAAATCAGCCTGGTTCACAATTTTTCGTCTCACAAACTCGTGGTGATCATGTCTTTTATACAACTGTCAGATAATGCACGGAGTTGGTGAAGAATAAAGAAAAAAGAATTATTAATTGATGAATTTAGAAATTTATGATATGAAATGAAACTCTATTAAAGCTCTATTCTGCACATGTGGAAGGGGAAAAAATGATAAACTCCCGGTGCACTAAAGTCCCCGCATACGCAGGGTTCGGGAAGGGTTTCCTTATTTTTGGTATATTGTATGCGCCCTGTTTTTTACATAAGAGGTTGTTTCTAGGACTTGAACCCGTGACCTTTCAGTCACATGACAACAACTTTACCAGTTACGCCAAGGTTTCCCCTCACCCCCTATGCTCCACAAAGTCAAACAATTGCAATCTATATAAATATATAAGTGGAAAATACAAGAATATTACAGTTTTTTATAGTGGAAAATAGAAAATCCCGCGTATGATAGAGATAAGGTTGTTCCTCACTTTACACGTTGGTTTTGTAAGGGTTGAGTAAGACTAAACTCAAATTCCAATATTGTGATACTAAAGGAAGTTATTCGAGAAAATTCTAATATTTTGAGTGCATGGAATGCAACTTATACCAACTTATGAAAGATAGGTAAAAGCAATTTTATGAAGTTGAAATTAGAAATTGGTTTTGAGTTATTCAAGATCCGTCGGACCATTTGCTATCAAGTTATCGTTATTGGGGGGTTAAGAGTTCCACATTGATGAAATACAGCATGAACTTAAGTATATAAGTGGAGGTGGCCATGACCCTATAAGTCAGTTTTGTATAGATGAGTTACCCCTAATATAAAAACGATAGTATGTTATCAAACCTAGAAGCTAATAACAATGGCATAATCTAAGGTGTAAATAATGTATAGAGTTGAAAATGTAGGTTGTACTTTGGAAAGAAGATTATCACTATATCTTAACAAATTTAGAACATAGAGAATCAGCAGAGTCACCCACTTCAGAAGGACTACAACTAGGGTCGGACCTTGGAGTGTGCAAAACGCTCAATGGAGTCGGGCCTCCCCAAGGCATGGGCCTCAACAACAAAAATTATAGCTCAGAAGTACTAGCCCACTACTCCCCAGGTTTCCACATTCCATTTATGTTGTCTTGTTTTAGGCTTATTAGAATTGGGTCATCTTGCTTTTGGTGTTAGGTGAATGTTTTTTTGGGATGATGGTTTGAGGTTTCTCATGTATACGGTAGTGACTTTCATCTTTGGGCGTACAACATATATACGGCACCTTGTATTCATCTTTTAAAAAATTTAAATAGAAACGACACCTTATATACAACATATATACGACACCTCTTATTTTATTACGGGTCTCTTTTTACTTACAGAGTCGAGCCTTCGGATTCGTAGGAATGAACTACTAACCAACATGAGCATAGTCATGACCTGCACATGTACAATTCTAATTGAATTAACTAAATTCTGCCGAACAATAAATTTAACTGTACACAACAAGCACTAAGCAGCTTTATGCATTTACTGATACCTCCTGAAAATAATTCATTATCGCTATATTATGTAGGGGTGGCAAAATGGATGGATATGGATTTGGATCCTAATGGACGGATCAAAAAAGGTCCATTAGTCCATTACAATCCACTATTTTTTTTTTTTAAAAAAAAAATCATTCAATCCATCCAATTAAAATAAAGTCCATCCAATCTATCCATTATTAGATTTTAATGGATGAACAATCCATCCGATCTATAAATCAAATTGTATTTTTTTTTTAAAAGTGTATTATGCAAAACAACTTATTCGAAACAACTTATTTATACAACTTATTCAAAAGAGCTTAATTATGCGAAACAACTTATTCGAAACAACTTATTTATACAAAACGACTTATTAAGATCTCATTTTAAAAAACAACTTATTTATGCAAAAACAACTTATTACGATCTCATTTTTAAAAACAGCTTATGGTTAGAATATATCTGTGTCATGCTTTCTTATGAACCGAGGGCAATTCTTTTGAGGCATGTAAAATTTTCTGTTATATTATGTTGCTTTTGAGCTTTATAGTTAATAGTCAGTCATAGTCACTGTTACGTGTCTTATCTGTTCATATGCAACAAGCTGCATTTATCTTTGAATTGTTAACTGATAAGCATTGCACATGCTTTTGAAAATTCTGAGTCTCGACCTTTTTTAATTCAGCATATGAAGAACTCAAAACATGTCTCATAGTACATTTTTTGGAATGAAAAATATGATTCCTGATGTGTTTATGTTACTGTCTTTGTGTATAAATATCATAGATGGGATTGGGCAAGATATTGCAAGCTATCTCATTTTTAAGCTATTTGAAAGTGCGTCAGTTGTCACATGGACCATTTTGTGAGTGAAGGAGAACTTTGCTTTGGATAGTTTTGTTTTCACAAAATTTCTATTGAAATTAGCACTTATTCATTTTTCTGCTTTCATTTAAAAACAGATGTTCGGAATAAGCTGTTTTTAAAAACGAGATCGTAATAAGCTGTTTTGCATAAATAAGTTGTTTCGAATAAGTTGTTTTTTTAAAAAAGAGATCCTAATAAGCTGTTTTGCATAAATAAGTAGTTTCGAATAAGCTGTTTTGCATAAATAAGTTGTTTGGAATAAACTGTTTTTAAAAATGAGATCGTAATAAGTTATTTTTGCATAAATAAGCTGTTTGGAATAAGCTGTTTTTAAAAATAAGATCGTAATAAGCTGTTTTGCATAAATAAGTTGTTTCGAATAAGTTGTTTTTTAAAATAGAGATCCTAATAAGTTTTTTGTATAAATAAGTTGTTTCGAATAAGCTGTTTTTTTAAAAGAGATTATAATAAGCTCTTTTGCATAAATAAACTGTTTTGAATAAGCTGTTTTTTTTAAAATATATTGTAATAAGTTGTTTTGCATAGATAAAATGTTTTGAATAAGTTTTTTTTAAAAAAAAAATAGATCTTAATAAGCTCTTTTGCATAAATAAGCTGTTTTTTAAAAAAAGATCGTAATAAGTTATTTTGCATAAAAAACTATTCGTTTTGGTATTTTATTTTATGAAATTAAAAAAAGTGGGAGAGAGATGATTTAATTAAAAAAATAGTTTAGTTAAAAAAAAATGTGATAATCAAAAATATAATTATTTAAATAAAAAAGATTAATTTTTTTTGAAGTTATGCATTGAACTTTTTTATTTTAAAAAGACGATCCATTAGATTTTTAAAATAAGGTGGATGGATCAAATCCATCCATAGTTTTTAATGGATTGATCCAATCCAATCATTAACAATTTTTTTTGTTTGATGGATGGATTTGATAGATTTTGTAGTGGATGAATTTGATGGATATGAATTTCATGGATCATATTGCCACCCCTAATCTTACGGCAATCATATGAAGTCTCATAAGCATGAAAGTGTTCTTCATCTGCCTGCGAATAACTTGAACGCTCAGCAATCTCCAGCTGTGAAAACTCTTCTAGAAGAGTTCGCGCAATGATCTCGTCATTCTCTACTGGGTTGCCTTAGAAGAATCATAATGGCTTGAAAATAGTGTTCACCACAGATTCATAGGCATGCATGGTAATATTTGTATATCAGTCTTCATAAATGTTCATAAAATTTGCCAGGATCTCACCTATTTAATGACAATAAAAAGAAATATATACAAAATTAAACATGGTAAGAATGATTGCAGAGTTAAACAAACAAAAGCAGCAACAATCATCAAACATATACTTCATTAATAATTGTTAAGATCAAAGAACTACATCCATCCATAGTCGTCCCACCAAAACTTCCATCAATGATCAAAATGAAAATGACAAACAACTTCTCTAGCTCAGTTATTACATGGATCCTTCCGGTCTTGTTTAATAGCGTCTCTATAGCGCCATAGGCAACGTAGGGGAGTATGATCAAATTGATATTTATCTGTGATACGCTATTAAGTACAAAATGTTGTCAACAAGTGGTTATGGTGGTGCTATAGCATTAGCACTATTGTGTAGCCGAATTTGAACAAACAACTATTTTTCACAATTTGTGATTGAGAACACTTGATCCTTGTTTATCAACCACATCCAGTCCCAATCTCCTATGTTATACAAAGGACAACATGCACAAACTAATCCATATCTGATAATCTAAGATTATTCCCCATAACTTGTTTGTGTAAGACACAACAAGTGTTGTTGCATCTCTCAGTTTAACCGTAACAAAAACAAGATGAACCATAATTGAAACCCAAATCAACCTGACTTTTGTTGGTCGACCAAACCCATAAACATCTCTATCTTTATGGATAGATCGCTAAAGGAATAAATATTATAGTTGGTTGTAAACTTTAAGGAATTAAGAAACAGAAAACTTTACTTTGAAAACTGTATATTCTACCTTTTAAAAGTTAAAAGAGTTCTTTTCAATGCAAATTTTAAGATCTTAACACATTTTGAGGAGCAAATCTTGCTTGATTACAACCTCAAATGAAATAAGTTTAGACGGGTACACAATAAAAAAATTAAATAATGAAAAATAATGTTATTAAATTGTGTTTTTCTTTCAATAATTTTTCATTTGTGTGGTCAAACATTTTTCATTCCGGGTTTGCGGCCACTACCTATATTTATAGACATCAACATCCATCATACTCATGGTGCTTCAACCACTTACCAATAATTTTTTAAAGGCTATTGAGAATTTCCACTTGAGCTTTAACACTTGCTGATAAATGGTTGGTTAGGGGTTGTATATGTGATTTGTCTCTTCTGTTAGCATTCATGATATTCATATGCGGCTTAAATTCAAGAAAATAAGGAATGCCTTAAATTCTGGTCAATATATTCAGCTGAAAACACACATCTTTGACTTGTTC
>Ga0315914_1000432_pt1 | contig 51492 bp, 20 predicted proteins | sample MpolenodulesMG_FD_203920 | JGI IMG/M metagenome (GOLD analysis project Ga0315914, IMG submission 203920) | Medicago polymorpha root nodule microbial communities from Los Angeles, California, United States - elongated nodules | ecosystem: Host-associated > Plants > Roots > Nodule | place: USA...
ATTATGGTCTTATAAGTTATTAACGTTACAATTTGGTCCTTTAAGTTAGTATCTGTTAGCCAAATAAATCTTCACCGTCAGTCTTTTGCCAAAATGTTAAATAGGTACATGTGAACGGTGACGTGACAACTTGCAATGTGTATCCACCTTAGACATTGATTTAACAGTTTTGACGGTGGGATTTATTTGGTTGACGGAAGATGACTTAAAGAGACGAAATTGTAACGTTAATAACTTATGAGACTAAAATATAACCAACAAATAACGTAAGAGACCAAATCATTAATTAAGCCGAAAAATAAAGACTTAATATCTCATTTGTTCGACAAAGTAAAGTTATTATCTTATTTATGGCTAAAAATTAAAAACTTAATTTTAGCTTTTGATCTTCGTGGTTGCTTAATCCTTTCATGGGTTTGAGTATTGCTTAACTTAATCCTTTTATAGTTTGAGTATTGTTTAGTGTTTTTGTAATTGACTTTATAACTCTTATGTTCTATCCATCCTTACACTTCTTGTGTTAGATAGAATAGAACCATTTGTTTTGTAAATATATTCTATTTTATCTTGTAAAAAAAAGTTCATGAACAAATAACTTTGTTCATTAAATTCCCTAAAAAAAAAACTTTGTTGATGAAATTATACTAGAAATTAAGAAAGTACAGGTAAATACTATATTAATAACTATTATCTTATTATTTTATTCTTTAGAAGATAGAAATAGTTATTTTCACTGTCATAATTTAATAATTTTCAAAGATTTTTACAAAATATATATAAAATAATGTTCGACTGTATTTTGAACAAAATTATCACTAATAATAAAATGAACCTATAAGCATCATTTGGGTTTCTTTAATAATTTTAGCCCCTAAAATTAAGAACCTACAAGAGAATGCATAATTGGTTCTACTTTTAGAGGGATCATAATTGATTTTGACATGTTTAGTTGTTGTTGAATAAAATTTGTTTTATATAAATTGATTCCACTTTAAAGTTCCATAGATTTAGATTCTAGAATTGATTTCTACACACAAATTTGTAGTTCCGTTCACTTTAAAAAAAAGTCTTGTTAATCGGTGCTTCCAAAGCACTGGTTAAGAAACCAAAAGTAAAAAAAAAATACAAAATTTGCATTGAAAAGAGTAATTTTTCAACTTTCAAAAATTATAATACACAATTTTCGAGATGATATTTCCTTTTATAATTCCTTAACAAGTGCCCCAACATTTCCCTTTGAAAAAATGTATCCAAACATAAATCATTGTTAGTCAAAATCACTTTTAACCAAAATCAATTCTACAAAATCAATTCTATGAAAATCAATTATTCCCACCGTGCAGCCAAACATTTTAAAGTTGACACGTAGTTTTAACTTTCAAAACAATTCCTGGTAATTTTCCTGGCAAATCTGGGATAATATAACAATGACACAGAAAGCTTATAACATAAAAGTTAGGTTCACTTGGATGCTTCCCAACAAAAGGAATCAAGAAATCCAAAAATTCAATTCAACTTGCGCCACTTTTCCATTTCCTATTTCCCATAGGAACTTGCATGAAAAAGTTTACCATCCTTTTTCTCCATTGCATATTCGAGAATCTCAAAACGTCCATTTCCAAAATACATGAAGACCATGACAAAACCATGTGAGGAATCAACATGAAGAATACTTTGTTATTCCCACTTTTTTTATTACATATGAAAATATAAGCCGTAACCGTACGTAATAGGAAATTTCAATTAAGATTTGTAAATTAATAGATTCCTTCTTCTCACATCCATCAGAGCACAACAACGAATATGAAAGAAAATTTTCACGACGAATCAAATTATCTTTAATTCAAATCTTTTTATTCAGTAATCTCCATCAAAACACAACAACGAGTATGAAAGAAAATCTCCACGACAAATTAAATTATCTTTAATTGAAATCCTTTTAATCTGTAATCTTCATACGAAAAATACTTTAAAGAACTACTTTATTTCAAATTATATTCGCAAAAGGAAGAGGAACCGCGTCATCAAACTTTTGATTTGTCATATTCTCTCTATCAGTCTTAAGTTACACTTAGATAGAATGCAACATCCCCAAATCTTTTTTTTAGGGTACATCCCTAAACTTATTCCTTACGTTTTTTTTCCTCCTTTCATGAAAAAATATTTATCTAGTATCAATTAACTTATCAATTATCCGCTATTTATTACCAAATATATTAATCTGACAAAAAAAATCTAGAAAATAAAAAGTAATAAATAAATTCCTCTTGTATGAACCAAAATTTGATTTTTTTTCTCTTTCTCTACTTTACAACTCGATATCCCTCCTCTCTGCTCCACTAACAATTAATTTCTTACTTTATTTATTATAATAATACACAATTCCATCACTACTATAAATAAAATAAAATAAACCATTTTTCTCTAGTTTTTCTTATTAAAAAACCATTTTTCAAATTAACTCAATAACATTTATGATCTATATTATAGATCAAATAAATTAGTATTTACAACTCGATTTTCCTCCTCTCTACTCCACTAACAACTCATTTAATACACACCATATCATTCAATCATTGTTATAAATAAAATAAAAAACCCATTTTTCTTCATTCAAAACCATCTTTAGATTAACTCAGAAACATTTATGATCTAAATTATAGATAAAATACATCAATATTATCTGATTTATTTTCTCCGTCCTAAAATATAAACAAAAATTGATCGACAATTACGTTAACTTTTGTTGATTAATTTTTACTTATATTTTAATACGGATGAAGTATAATTATTGTATTTGACGTATAATATAGACCGGATACGTCGGCTATTAATAATCTAACTACCAAGTCACAATCTCCTTCACTCAAACCTCTTCCGTCATTTTCTCACGTGCTACATTTTCTTCCCCCGTAAAACCCGGCGATTCCGTTATAAACCGTATCATTTCCGTTACTCGCTATTACTACTTTCACGCATTCGCGCCATTTGACTGCAAAAAAAGAAAAAAAAACGAGTTTGTTGAAAAGGTTGAAACTACTCAAACGCAAAAGCTCTCTAAAAGCGATTAATCATCAAATTTCAGCGTTCGAAGGAATAAGTGATTATTCTGTGAGAAGAAGAAGATCATGGAGAAGATTACAGAGAAAATCAAAATCGGCGTCTGTGTTATGGAAAAGAAGGTGAAATGTGGCTCCGAGGTTCTCTCTTTCTTTGCGTTTCTTCTTCTTCTTCGCACTCTCTTTCTCTGTTTCTTTTCTGGTTTTTGCGTTTTGCGGTATATTACACCTATATATATAGTTATATTCTATAGATATAGTTATGTATCATTGTTGAGTGTAAAGAATTGGATCTCGGAGAAAATGTGTTTGTATACGACGCGATTCAACACTTCTAACGTATATAGTTACGTTCAATCGTTTCTATTGTGTTTGTCGAGTTACGTTCAATCGTTCAATCGTTTCTAACGTATATAGTTACGTTCAATCGTTTCAATCGTATATAGTTACGTTCAATCGTTTCTATAGTTACTTCTAATGTGTTTGTCGAGTTTAAACCAAGTTAGAACTCGGAGAAATGTGTTCCTACATGATAAGATGCCGATACATGTGATTACATTCGATCACTTTTATTTTTATTTTTTTATTTTTTTTATTATACTTAGAGAAATGTGTTCATATATGACAATGCATGTGATTATATTCAATAATTTTTTATTTTATGTATTATTTTTTGAAAATTCTTACAAGTGTCTACATGTCATTGTCGTGTCAAATTGGTGACTAGTTGATTATATTGTGTCAGACACTTGTACGATACTCTGACTGATATAATATCTTTGATCACTTTTGTTTTATGAAATTGTTACTAGTGTTTACGTGTCAGTGTCGAGTTTAAAGGACCGAAGCAAGTTGGAACTCCAGAAATGTTTTATTAATTTTTTGAATTATTACTAATTTCTATGTGTCATTGTCGTGTTCGATGAATCGGTGACTGATACTTTATAAGGTGTGTGATTTTAGTGGCTCTGTTTTATCAGGTTTTTGTTTTTGGACTGTGTTTTTTGCAGGTGTTTTCTGCACCTATGGGACAGATATTTGATAGGTTACAAGCTTTTGGAGAATTTGAAGTGAGTTGAATTGGATGTGTTTACTTTGCTTTTTCAAAGTTCTGTTCTGTCTCTGTTGGTTTGATTTTGAAAATTTTCGATTTCAATTGTTCGTGAGTCTAGTGGAAACGGTTGAATTGTTCTGATTGTTTTTTTTATGACAAGTAATAATCTTCTTTTTTTAACTAATAATGTGTTTTTTACAAGAAACTAATAATGTTTTTATTGAGTACTAGTAGATTAAGTTTATGTAATTCCATAAAATTTGATAACTATTATAAAATCACATAACTACCAATGTTTAATTAATCTAATTTAACATTTGGTATGTATGATTGTTAAAACAACATGGCAATATTAAATGGTTGAATTGATACACACATGCATATTTGTTTTGTAAAAGAAATAGTAGAATATCTACCAAAAAAAAAAAAAAAAGAAATAGTAGAGTTGGTTGGTCTCTTATAGTGCGCACTCCAATCTTGTAAGTGTATTATTTGTTTATTTATTTGTCTTGATATTTTGTGTCGTATATAGGTCATACATTTCGGGGACAAGGTGATTCTCGAAGATCCAATAGAGAGGTACTATAGTTCATTTCAATTGCTGGAAATATTTGTTAATTCCACAAATTTTGAATTTCAGCTCCAATTGAAGATTTTTGACTTCACATGGTATATTTGAGTGATAGCAGAATTATTTTATTTGTCACTGCTCTATCAGTAATCAGGTTAAGTATTGTATTATTTCAGCTGGCCTATATGTGATTGTTTGATTGCTTTCTATTCCTCCGGATATCCCCTCGAAAAGGCTGAGGCATATGCTGCTTTAAGGAAGTAAGCTTGTTTATGAGCTTTTGTTGATTTGCATGTCGTATATCTTTTAATAATAAGCCTATATAGTAAAAGGTAACCAAAATATTGGATTTGGGGACGAGTGTCTTGAAATAATTTGAGTAATTTTGTATTGTATGCTTCTACTGATATGCACACCTTTATAGTCTTTGCAACATACAATTTGTTTTATGGAGTGGTTGTAACTCTGAGATTGGATATTAGGATGTGATATTTAATATTGGTGCTTCTGGAGAAAAATTAAAACTGGTTGGTGCTAGAGTTAGACTTTGTGTCTGTTTGGATGAGTGGGTGAAAATTAGATTTTATATTATGTTGATTTGGTTGAAATTGGATTTGAAGTAACATGATTTATGTTTGGAAACTTTCATCTCATAAGTAAAGTTTGTAGTAGAACTTAGTCTGAAATTTGCAACCTAACTTAGAAGCTACATTTTTTTCACACTTGGTCAAACATGTTTTCAGAAGTAGAACTGATTTTACTTTATTACAACCAACCTGATAAATCTTGGAAAATTTGTGTTTACCATCACAAACTAAACTATGCTTGGGAAGCTCAAACACTCTCCAAAAATTTAATCTAACTTGGAAGAGTTTGAAATCTTCTCAGGGTGTTACTAATCTTGTTAAGTAAAGAAGAGAAGATAATTTGTAAGGGATACTAAAGCAGTCAGCTAGTTTAGAGAATTTTTATTTTTTTACATAATAAGTAGGTCAGTTAGAGGATGCAAGGGTAAATGGGTCATTTAGATTTGTTAACATCGGGTGATCATAGTCATGTTAAGGGTATAACACTTGGAGGAGAATTCGTTGAGAATTTTCTCTGTTTTATTTGGTCAGGCTCACTTATATGCACCATCTAATTTCTCAAGATAATCTCTCTGCTCTTAGTATATCCCTTTTGCCGTGTTTTTTGAATATTTGGATGCAAAGGTTTATAGATCAATCTAAAAACTAATTATGCCTGTAATTCAGACCTTTCCTCATAAATGAATTGGAGCCCCAGTACCTTCTTCATGACCGAAGGAAAGTATATGAGGTAAGTGTGATACGTAATTTGTTTTCAGCTTTAGATTCTATGTTAAAATCAATTATGACAGAGCCATTTGTTTTGCTTAAATATTTTTATGTGTTACGTGGTTGTCGCTGGTATGTGTTATCTGGTTCACATGTAACAAATATTTCCTTTTTTTTCAAGGGTCTAGCTTGGGTTTCAAATTAAGATCTGACCTTCATGTCATTGTTCATTTGAGTTTTAAGTTCAACTATTATGTGTTGTTATAGTGTGAACCCAAACCAATTAAGTCCTGATATATACTATTTTTGTCATGTTTGATTTTGGGCTTCAAGCACCTTGAACTGTTTGGAATCCCTGTTCCAAGATATGCCCTTGTAATTAGGGAAGTCCCGTCCGAAGAACTTGATTACTTTATTGAGGAAGAAGATTTTGTTGAAGTGGATGGCATGCGCTTTTGGAAGCCATTTGTAGAGAAGCCTATTGATGGTAAGCTTGTTTCTTGCATACCATGTTGAAACTCCAATTTTTAACTTGTTTCTATAATTTGATTTCTACAAAGCCACCCATGACCATTACGTTGGCTTGTTTCTATGAGAATTACTTTTTGCAAGCATAATTATTTTAGCCTCTTTGTTTCTTTTTATGGAGCACTAATGTTAACATGAGATATATAGAGTGGAGATGCAAAATATTCAGAAAATAAAATATAAATATTACTACAAAGCCAACATGGGCACTGATTTGATGTTCCAATTTAAGCACAAGCAATTAGAAACAGATAGCAATATCACGTAGTAGCTGGAATTGAGTGTGATGGAAATATTTTGTTCATCATTGTGTCATCTAGCATGCAAGAGCTAGAAAAAGGATAATATGGTCTGCATCTTTTAGTCACAATTACCAAATATGTTCTAATTGACTATTGCATATGTAAGTTTACATGGCTTGAAATAAAGGAAGTCAACTAAATGAATGCATATCATTCGCTGAATTTTATGTAGAATAAAATAAATATAATGTAACGGAATATCATGTAGAGTCTGTATAGATTATAGAAATAGAGCTCATCTATCACTTTCCATCACTAGGTGATGTTTATAAAACCCAGGTACATCTGTGATATTAGATATACTAATTTAGTTTCTTTTTGAACCATATGTTAAATGAATGAAAGTCAAGATGCAGTTATTGTGAAAATAATTTGATTTTACATGCACACGCGATAATCGAAAATATATTTTCTCAGATATGGTAGTAACTGTTTTTTTTTTGTGCCTTTGTGAAGCTGATAACCACAGTATAATGATATATTATCCCAGTTCAGCAGGTGGAGGTATGAAGGAATTATTTAGGAAGGTGAGCTGTAGGCTGAAACTCACTCTTCATAATTAGGTGGGTCATGAATGCAATGTATTCTAGAGGACATCCTTTTCCTACAGATTTGTTGAAAAGGTTGGGACTAAGCTGTTTTGATTTGGTTTGTATACCTTCATATTTAATAAACAGAAGAGTTGGATTTTATCAGCTCTAATCAATATACAACAACAACAACCAAGCCTTATCACACTAAGTGAGAGCTTTAATCAATATAATAATATAAATTTATTATAATTTTAAGTGGATGTGTTAACTCGGTCGGAATATCTTTGTTCCATCTCCAGTGATTATATTGCAATACAATCTATGAAAAACAGATATGCTTTGTTAACAAATGAAAAACATTTATCGGCCTTGTCATAGTAACACAAGCTTTGAGAGTCTATTTTCAACACACTTTTTGATATGGTTTCATTTCTTTTATGAGTCGTATGACTGAAATACAATTAATGGACTTGGTCTCTCTTATGGTGTTATATTATCATAGGTTGGTAATAGGTCCAGTGAGTTCCATTCAGAGGTGCGAAGTGTGAGGCGTGAAGGCTCCTATATATATGAGGAATTTATGCCAACCGGAGGGACAGATGTTAAGGTCTTGCGGTTTTTAAATTTATATTGTTTTTAAGTTCTTTTTTGTTTGGTTGCATAGTGTATTTCAAATGTTTCTGAAGTTTGATGAATGACTGTAGGTGTATACAGTAGGTCCTGAATATGCTCATGCTGAGGCAAGGAAGTCTCCTGTTGTTGATGGTGTTGTTATGAGAAACCCTGATGGGAAGGAAGTAAGTCGCATTTGAAACATTTGATGGCAAACATAACCATTGTTGATTTCAATGCCAGATAGAATCCTGCTCGAAACAGAATTTTGACTTTTATTGAAGCATGTTAGAATCAAAGAACCAAATCATATATGTTTTTCTTTTTGGTGCATCCAAACTATATACTCTCCCTCTGTCTCACAATAATTGTCTCTTTACCATTTTTTCTTTTTCTCAAAATAATTGTCACGTTAGAATACCAATGCAGCATTTATTATTTTTTTCCCATTATTATACCCTTATTTACTGAATTTCATCAAACATAACTACTCCACTAACTACAATTAATAAGGGTGTTTTAGTAAATGATACTAATTTTACTATCAAAATCAACACAATTAATCATTTCCTTAATAATCATGCATAAACCTTAAACGACTATTATTTAGAGACGGAGGGAGCATCTGTTATTAGAATTAGAATCAAGAGTAGGATTTGAATTAGCAAATGATATCAGTTAACATTTATTGTATTTATTCTATTTATGTTATAGAAATAGAGGTGAGTGTGGTTCTGATTTAGATACACAAATCACAAATTTAACATGGTATCAGAACAGATTTTGATTATGTGACCAAAGGGCTACATCACAGTCTCTGCTGGCTGCAAACTGCCGTCGACATCGGTATCAGAATTTTTTCTGATAAGTGTTCATGTTGTTTCCATTTTCTCTACAATACATCCTTGCATTGTAGCAAGCTTAAAGCTTAGTATGTTTTAGCTTGAGGGATTGTTTTAATCAATGAATAACCTTCATCTGTTGATTATTAGGATTAGAATCATAGCTTAGGATTTGAATTAGCAAATCATGTCATTTAGTATCTATTCTATAATCAACAAAGCAAATTTATAATCTCATTTGGCAGGTTAGGTATCCTGTATTACTGACTCCAAATGAGAAAGAAATGGCAAGAAAGGTTTGCATTGCATTCAGGCAATCGGTATGTTCTATGAATCTGATAACTGCATGGTACAGTGTTTTATTTAATTGTATTTATTTTCAGAAACATATTTCCTGGCTCATTTTTCTTCAGTTAAATTTATTTATGTTCAATTTCATGACTGATCAACAATCTTATTGTTGAATTGAAGTATCAATATTCTGTTTTGTAAAATAACTATACTGTCTCACTAATTGTCATATTTCTATTTATCTTTTCATCTGTAACTTGTTTTTCTATTGTTTTGTTGGTTCTTTGCTTTCCAACTGACATTTGATCATTAGCTTAGAAAATATATTCTAATTCCTTTTTAAGATAACCAACCATATTGAGAAGTTCTATAATGTTACATAAAATTAACCTTGTTTCATTTAATTGGAAAAATGTAGATGCTCATATGTTATTTTAACGAAATCCAAGTGATAATTTAATATTCTACTTTTTCATTTTATCCAAAATTTCAAGTCTTTGGACTATGACTCTTGAGCTAAATATTATGGTATGTAAGATGTTGGTGGATTAAAGAGATTTCCACAATGTTTTATGGACTTAAAGTCTATTACATGTGATACTATTTTGACAATAAGCCTTTGAATGGCATCTTCTCTCTGCGAGTAAAATGAAAGTAATCATATTCTGCTATAATTTTTCTTGCTGCCTGCAGGTTTGTGGGTTTGATCTACTGAGAAGTGAGGGACGCTCATATGTTTGTGATGTGAATGGGTGGAGCTTTGTCAAAAACTCACACAAGTAACTCTTTTTAATTAGAATTTTTGGCAGTTTTTGACATTGGCAGCATGGTTCAAAATAGTACGTTATTAGTTACTTTCTTTCTGTTAATCAAAATATCTCTCCCATGGGGAATTATTGGAGTTGGTGATTTTATTGGGTCTTCTATCCTTAACATATATTGGGAAAAAAGTCTTAGATACTTGAAAAATGATAAGGCTAAAGTGAATGATAAGTGGAAACTTTTTAGAATTACCAAGTTCTCTCTTTTATCTCAATCTCTCTCTGTGATTCTTAATACACTAAGGGAAATTTTGCTGCAAATTATCCTTTTTTTATTAAATCCGTTTTACGATTAATAGTTTGTTTGTCAACGTTTTCATTGGCTGAAACTCACATTATTTTCTCCTGTTGCTATTAAAGGTATTATGATGATTCTGCCTGTGTTCTGCGAAAGATGTTGCTCGATGCAAAAGCTCCTCATCTTTCTTCAGCGATTCCACCTACTTTACCATGGAAAGTAAGTGAGATAGTGCAACCTTCTGAGCTAACTCGTCAGGGTAGTGGTATTAATGGATATTTTGGACAATCTGAGGAACTACGATCTGTAATTGCTGTAATTCGACAGTATGTTCTATTTCCTTTTTCATTGAATTAGTTAAATGTGATATTGTTTCCTATACAGTCTTCTCTTTTTGCAGTGGTGATAGAACTCCTAAACAGAAGGTGAAGTTAAAGGTTACTGAGGAAAAGCTACTGAGCTTAATAATGAAATATAATGGTGGACGACCAAGATCTGAGGTAACTCTGTTTTGTGGTGCTTCAGTACAGTTTATTAAATTGCATATGAGCTACTGAATTAATAACCCCATATGTATGATCTAATGTTCTTTTGTAACAGACAAAACTTAAAAGTGCTGTTCAGCTGCAAGATCTGTTGGATGCCACACGAATGCTGGTTCCTCGCACTAGGTATTTTACCTGAATAGACTTCATTATTAATCATACTAACATCACATGCAACTCACCTTCAACTTCACACCCATGATTAATCAAATTTCAGATGTTGTGAATGGTCTGCTACATTCTCAAAACATTTACCTTAAGGTTGTCCTTGCTTTACGTAACTAAACAACCTTTGCTTTAAACAAGAACATGGATTATTCACGCTTTTAATTAGTGCGTAATTCTGATGATGAGACAAGGAGGGAAGGAAAGTAGAATCTACCTTTCCCCCACGAAAGAAAAATGATATTGTAGACAAGAAATACAAAGGCGAGAGAGAAGATATCATACACAATATATTACCCTTTTTGCCATGTTTGGATTCAAATGTATGCTCTTCTGCTTACGAGTAGTAGTTGCAAGCAGTTTTTTAGTCGACATAATGAATGTTAAGCTGGAGTTTTGAATGGATTATGTTTTTGTGTTTATTTAGACAAGATCTAGAAGGTGATAACGAAGCTGAAGATCTTGAGCATGCTGAAAAGCTTCTTCAAGTTAAAGCAGTTCTTGAGGAGGTTATTATTTCTCTTGACAGTATTTCTTTTGTTACATCATGAATATGTTTGGTAGTATGAACCCGCTAGTAACTAAAATTTGAAAAATAGATTTCTGTGCATCATAATTTTTCATCCAACTTCTTTGCATTAACTTTTACCTCCCTTTGGTTGGATTTATTTTTAGATATCACAAGATAAATTTTATTTCTACATTAGTTGTCAATTGTCATATACATCTCTACCCGGAGACTTTTATAATCTACATCCATCTTGGAATTTGGAAAGTATACACTTACATGCAAATGAAAAATCATTTTCTTCATAGTAATAGTTAAGTTTTACAACTGAAAGCAATGTCTTCTTGCACGGGATAAAGAAAACTGAAGAGACGTGCTCTTTCTCCATGGGTTGTCAACATGAAAAATGAAACTAGTGATGTTTCTCTTTTACACATGATACAGGATATAGTTTGTTAGATGTGACTCCTGCATTTACCTTTTAAAGCCTGAATAACTGATTTTTTTTTTGATTGGTAAGCCTTGACTCTTGAGTTGTTTAATCTGTTTGCCTTTTCTGCTCCTTACCAGGGAGGACATTTCTCTGGCATATATAGGAAGGTTCAATTAAAGCCACTAAAGTGGGTCAAAGTGACAAAAAGCAATGGTGAAGTTGAAGAACGGCCAGATGAAGCTCTTATGATTCTTAAATATGGTGGTGTTCTTACACATGCTGGCAGAAAGCAGGTTCATAATCAGAGTCGTATACAAGAAAAATATTTTCTACTCCGTTTGAGACTTGAGTTTGATAGTACTGCTTTTATGGTTGAGAATAAATAGTAAATTTTCACTTATAATCTTCTTTCCCAGTCATCCTAATTAATTTTTCTCTTTTTTAGGCCGAAGAACTGGGAAGATATTTTCGAAATAAAATATATCCAGGTAAAATTCAAATACCTCTTCTTCAAGTAAATTTAGTTGGTTCCTTTATGGTTACCTTAATAATCCAAAATTTTCATGGTTGTCTTTAATATCTGAAGTGTCTACTTTGAAGTGGTAGTTTTTCCCTTTCTTAGCCTGCTCTATAATTAATTAAATTATGTTTCCTATTATAGACATCTTTACATTTGTAAAATACTAGGTAAGGAGTTGTACCTGTGTATTCAACGAAGTCTCTCATAATCATACTGTTGTATATTATCCAAGCAAGCTTGTGTTGTGCGATATGTGAATACATACTTGATGCCAATACAATAATGTTGCAACGAAAAAAATTGATGGTATCGATAATTGTGTTATAGTCCATGTAATATATGTTACAGTTACACGTGATATTGCATTCTTATTTCATGAACATCTACTTGACAGTGGCCACACTATGTCTAACAAAAACCAACCTGTGTGATTTAATATTGCAGGAGAAGGTACGGGGCTTCTTCGCCTCCATAGTACATACCGCCATGACCTTAAGATTTACAGCTCTGATGAGGGTCGTGTGCAGGTATGCCCTGAGTAGCACTCACCTTTCCTCCTAATCAAAAGAAGGCTTTAAGTGGTTTAATTGGTGGTTACTACATTTGTTCTGTATTTCTTCTATTCGATGTATGGACATTGTTGTTAATAAGCCGAATTTTCCCTTTGGCATCATATGTGAATCATTTTCTCATAGCATGTGTTTACAGATGTCTGCAGCTGCTTTTGCCAAAGGTCTTCTTGATCTAGAAGGGCAGCTAACACCAATCCTGGTTTGTGTTTTTCCTCTGAAGAAAATAATTAATCCTTTTTTTTGCGTGTATATGTTTTCCTAATTTGGTTATCTTTTTTTAAAGGTTTCCCTTGTTAGCAAGGACTCCTCCATGTTGGACGGGCTTGAAAATGCACATACTGAAATGGAAGAAGCCAAGGTTTTCAATCTCGGTTTTAAATTCCGCGCCTTCTAGATTATAGGCATTTCAACGATTGTGAAAATGGATTATGGTTTCATTTGTTTCTCAGCATTCCACAGATGGATAGATACTTGAAGCCTTTTTCTTATCTATTAAATATTAATTAACTACTTCACTAAATCCCAAAATCAGAGAATTTGTCAATTGATTTGAACATGCTTTTATATTATTAATATTTTGTCCAAAGAATGTAGATAATACTAGCTGGCTAGGGGAGAGTCAAATGGCATACTGGAAATTGGTCAACAGTTTTGTACATTTTGATATTTTTCAACTTCATAAAACATATTTTTCCAGTATGTGTTGTTGAACCTAACTTAATACCAGATTTTGCAATTTTACCCAAAACTTTATATGATTGGTTGCTTAATATGAAAATTATTTTATTATTAAGTATTTTTGAAGTATTAAAATCAGTCACATATTTGTTTGGATACCATAAGGGCTAAATTCAGAAAGAAATCAGAGTATAGAAAAAGAAAATGAAACAATAGGAATATACAGGGCACATATTGTGGACGATCTTTCCTTTGTCTAATATATTGAAGGGAATCCCTGATTAGCACCATAATACTATACTACAAGTGTACAATTCTCTAAAGATGACAAAATGTAAAAGAAATTTAAAAATAAAATAAAGCCAGGCTTGGGAAAGACATACATAGTACTGTATACAAACAATAGATCTTTGTCTCAAGAAATTTAGTGGTAAAGTCATAGAGTAACTAGAGAACGGGCCAATTTGTCGGCTGCGAAAAGTGTAAACTACTAACAATTGGTGTGTACTTCTCATACACTTCATGGTCATATTTCTGATAAGATTTAATATCAATAGAACACTGATACCTTTTATTTTACTTATTGTCCATGATGGGTTTTTTCAGGCTCGATTGAATGATATGATTACCTCCAGTGCAAACACAGTTGAGAGCAATGGATCACATGAATTTCCTTGGACGGTTGATGGGGCTGGAATTCCACCCAATGCATCGGAATTACTTCCTGAGTTGGTAAGTCTGTAAATCTAGATTAGAATTAGTTCTTTAAACTTTTTTCACTGTAACTTAATTTGGTGTTAACTCAATTTAGATCTGAACGTTAAAACAATATAACAAAGTTTACATTCAGCTGAATTAAAGTCAGAAGTCATAACTTGACTGATGTATGATGCTATGAGAAGTCACAAATGATTTAAAGGGCGCAGAAAATAATTTCTTTCCATTATCATTATCCAACACCCAAATAATTTTTCCAAATTGACCCTAAAGGGCTTGAAATGCACAACTCTGAATGATAAATAAAAAAAGGGTCATGTTAACTAGTGCCCCCGGGGCACTAGTTAAGAATGTAAAAAATAGAAATTTTTACTTGAAAACAACAAAGTTTTGACTTTTATAAAGTTGAACATACCACTTTTTAACAATTTCCAATGCAAACTTTCTATATTAGTCTCCTTAACCAGTGCCCCTGGGGCACTGGTTAACATTACCCAAGAAAAAATAACCACCTACAACCTGAAAAGTCATCAATTAAGGTGGCATTATCCCTCTATCCGAAGAAAAGGAACACAACTAGGACCCAAACATCAAATTGGACAATATCAAAGGGGTACATAACTCTATTATTAACTCTCTTAAAGAAAAATGTACCAACACTTTTACCAAGCTGACATCACTCACACTCGAAGGACATCAAATGTGAAAGATGGGAAACCGGAAGCTTTAACTTATGCATGCATAAATATGACCAGGAGATGCTGAAATAGCACATATAGTGATTCAAATCTTGTTCCAATTGTTTGTCTAGTACTCGTGTATAACGAAACAGACAGAATTAAAAGTTATGAAATAGTTGAGAGAAAGCGAGTAAGTTTACTAAATGAAATGGACAACCAGGTTCAAATAAGACAAAATACCAGTAGCATATGCCTTAGGTAAATCAACTAGGGTAATGTTAAGTCCTTCCCTGAACTTCATTTAATTTATTTTCAAGTTTAATTATCAAATTTTCTTAAAATTTCAACATAATAGGGTTGATTTTGTTTTTTCAAAGAACATGAGTCTTCTCTGTGTACAGAAATTTTTTATAGCAAAGTAAACACTCCATGTTGACCACTAATTAAAGGAAATAGTTTTCTACGTTTCCGATTAATCCAGGATAATGTTCTCTCCATCAGTTATTCCTTCCTAATTTCTTGTTCTTCATTCTAGATTTTCAATATTAACAAAATGTTAAATTGTTCTTGATTAAATGCAGAGGTAAATATAGCCTACCAAAACACCTAATTGGCAATCTTTTATTTACTTCTCCATTTTGCCTTTGCCTAGGTAAAGCTGACTAAGAAGGTTACTGAACAAGTTAAAATCCTTGCAAAGGATGAAGAGGAGCAACTTACAGAAAGAAGCTTATATGATATCATTCCTCCTTATGACCAAGCAAAAGCCCTTGGTAAGACAAATATTGATGTTGACCGTATAGCTGCTGGATTACCTTGTGGTAGTGAGGGTTTTCTATTGATGTATGCCCGCTGGAAAAAGCTTGAAAGGGACTTGTATAATGAACGCAAGGAGTAAGCATTATTATTTGGTTTAATCTTGCCATTTTTCTTTTACTTGTTTTGTTTCTGATATTATATATTCACATTGTTAGAATTGGAATGCCATTAATATGAAGGAAGAAAAAAAAGTTTGTTACATCATGAACAAAATCACATCTAAATTTTTTAAAAACTATTTGAGAAGTTAAAACGCATTACATACTGGTAGGTTATAAATTAGTCTCTCATATATTTTCTTAATTCTTAGTTGAAGACATGAAGTTATTCTATAATCTGATATACATGCATCAACTGCTAAATTGTCTCAACTAATTCTGTTACTTTTCAGCCATGTCGAGTATGTTTGTACCATGTTAAACTACTGATAAAATGCTTTTAATGAGAATTTATTAATTATTCTTTTACTCGACAAAACTTATATAATGTTTGTAATTTCAATTTTCAAATCACATTTTCCCATGACAATTTCTTGAACTCGTGAATTCCCGTGCCTTACTGGTTACATGTTTGTATGCATAATTGGATTAGCAGACTCACTGGCATTATGTTTCTTGTGCAGGCGCTATGATATCACCCAAATTCCTGATGTTTATGATTCATGCAAGTAAGTTGCATCAATTATATTATGTTTCAGTCATAATTTTGTATCTCTAGACAACTCTACAGTGTTTATGCACTATCGCAAATATGCAGATTAACTGTGATTCTTCACCAGAACTTAGTCATTGTATGGTGGCAATTGAATTGAAAAAAGTTTTCGTGGTTGTCAATTTATGGTTGCTTGTTCTTAGATTTCAAGGAGAAATCATGAAACCCAACAGTCTTTTGTTGCTTATGACGAAAATTGTATTGAACATTTTTTTTTCTTTACTGTCCACCTCACATTTCTTGTACATTGTTTGCATTCGGTAACCAAGAGCGCTGTTCAGCTAAATATGACCAAACATTTTGTTTAGATACAAGATAATAGGCACCAAGGAATGTTGTATTCACATTCAATTTTGTGATGACATATTTCAATTATTCGAGTTAAATCCTTAGTAAAAAAAAGGTTAAATCTTTGATGTCACTATAACAATAGCAAACTCACCTTATAATAACAGATGTCTAAATTTTAACTTGGTAAATTTAGTTGAGGAAAATTTACCTGTTGTCAACTGAAACACTTTAAACTCTTGTGTTTTATGTGCCGGATCATCAATATCAGATATGTGAATATGTCAAACTAATCTACGTTTCTTTGAGTTTGAAGAAAATATTGGAGGTTTCATTTAAATCATGTTGTTTTTGTTCTTTTGTGTGATTAGTTAATATTGACTTACTTATTGCAGATATGATCTCTTGCATAATGCACATCTTAATCTTGAAGGACTGGATGAGCTTTTCAAAGTTGCTCAGGTACATAAGAAACGTGTTAGGGAAAATGCTTCTCGACTCAATATAATTGAACTAATATAATACAGATACTAACAAGGAAACATTTGAATCCCTTTGATATGCGTTTAAATTTTACTTGTTGATGACTCCTTGATGGTGATGACTGCTTTCCTCTATATTTATCAACTATGGCGGCTGAGTTCAGCTCTGTACTTATTTTCCTGATTACTCAACCAATATATTTGCAGGCTCTTGCTGATGGTGTGATTCCAAATGAATATGGAATCAATCCAAAGCAGAAACTAAAAATTGGCTCAAAGGTAAACTCATGTTGTATGAAAATCCCCAAATGTCATTTAACATTGCAAATTTTAAACAGTTATTTTATACCTCCAATCATTGAAGGCCAAGGGTTCAGATCATAGAATTACCAACGTGCTAATTCAAGATTCGACTGTCAACATTAGGAATCAAGAAATTGACTGGGATAGAAATAATACTTTTGTAAGGAAATAGGAGAGAAATCTCTCCTTCAAGGGTTTCTCCTTCACAATAGAGAAATCTCTATCCACTAAACTTTACAAATATTTAGTTGATACCCTTTCTACCTCCAAAATGTTCCTATTGATAAAACTACTTCTCTAACTAAACAAATATACTGTACAAATATGAAAAGCAAGAAAAGATTGTACGTCAAGGATATATAAGCAAAGGAAAAGTTTTTTTACAACTTCTGATAATCAGAAAAATGCCTCAGTAAAGGTTCAAATTTTGCTTGTATGAGTGTTATAGTCGTACCATGTATCCACGCCTTGATTATAAGATTAATATCCCAGTGATTTCCCCTAATTTAATATTGGATTGATGATATGTTACGGTCCTTTAAATGCAAAGAGAAGTAAGAAATAATCTCATTATGAAATAGGTATTCTTAAAGTATGCTAGGTTAAAGACCTTCTAAAAATTGGTCTTTATTTTCATGCAAATAATATAGTTTTATAATTAAATGCATTGTTTCTACCTATTTGTTTAAAGCTATGGCCACCTGCTTAATTTGTTTTTACTGTTTCAATTCAGATAGCTCGTCGGTTATTGGGAAAACTTTTAATTGATGTGAGGAACACTCGGGAGGAAGCAATTAGTGTCGCAGAGCTAAAGAATAACCAAGAAAATTCATTATCCACGAACAATGAAAAGGAAGATACAGAGGCCAAGTCAAAAAATTCCCATAAGAATGATGAAATACGAAAATGCAGCACTATGAGTGAAACATCAATGGATCAGGACGATGATGATGATAAAGAGACCAAATATCGTTTAGATCCAAAGTGAATATCAGGTTATCTTATGAGTTTTGTATTATTATGCTCTATTCTAATCTATTTATTCTCCACCAGGTATGCAAATGTGAAGACACCTGACCGCCATGTGCGAACACGCCTATACTTCACATCAGTGAGTGCTGCACTGTGTTATAAATTTTTGTGAGGATATTTAATGCTCGATACTCCCCCTCCTGTGAGTGATTTTAAGAAGGGTAAAAATGATACAAATATTTCCAGTTTAGGAATGAATGAAATCATTCTTGGCCTATCACCTAATGACTTGAGTATTAAGAAAAATTGGTGTTTGACACCTGCATTGGTGTAATTTCACTTAAGGTTATACTTCCTTGTGCAACAACAACAACAACCAAGCCTTATCCCACTAAGTGGGGTCGGCTATATGGATCAAATGACGCCATAGTGTTCTATCATAAACCAAATGTGGATCCAACTCATTGACCTCTAAATCCTTTCTAATGGTTTCTCTAATAGTTTTCCTAGGTCTTCCTCTACCTCTTTTAACTTGACCCTCCTCCATTTGATCTACTCTTCTGACCACGGCATCTACGGGTCTTCTCTCTACATGCCCAAACCATCTAAGTCTATTTTCTACCAACTTTTCTACTATAGGTGCTACCCCCACTCTCTCTCTAATGGTGTCATTCCTAATCCTACCATGTCTAGTCTTACCACTCATCCAGCGCAACATCCTCATCTCTGCTACACTTACTTGATTCTCGTGTTGACTCTTAACCGCCCAACACTCCGTACCATACAACAACGCCGGTCTGACTGCTGTTCGATAGAACTTTCCTTTCAACTTAAGTGGTACTTTCTTATCGCACAAAACCCCTGAGGCTCTTCTCCATTTCAACCACCCAGCTTGGATACGATGACTTACATCTGCTTCTATTTCTCTGTCATTTTGTACTAAGGACCCAAGATATTTAAACCGTGTAACTTGGGGAATGATATGATCTCCAACTTTCACCTCTAAGGTAGACCTACTTCTTCCGCTGAAGTTACATTCCATATACTCCGTCTTGCTTCTACGCTTCTAAGGCTTGCCTCCAGGTCTCTAGCTTCCCGTTCACTTCCTCCCTCGACTCACCAAGCAAGACTACATCATCTGCAAAAAGCATACATCTCAATGCTAACTCTTGGATGTGTTCCGTCAAGCCTGAAAAAATGATATTGGTTGTTCCATGTGAAAATAAAAGAAAGAATATACAAGCATAGTTCCTTGCATGTTCTATATTGTTTTATTCCACAGTACAGATTATTTCTTCTACCTTCTTTTCAATCAAAATAACATGTTTCAATGTGATTTTCTGTTGAAGGTGTTGCATGCCATCTGCTGAGAGCATATTCTCTGAGTTCTCCCTTTTACTCACTGAAGAACCACCTGCTAATGAATCAGAGACTATGGATTTTGGTGTTATTTTTGGGGAAGATAAAATTCCAACCCTTGGAAAAAGTGGCGATGACGATGAAGATGCACTAATCGATTTGGATGATCAATTATATTTTCCTCCTGAAGAGAAACAAATTGACATTTCAAAAAACATAAGAGACAGGGTGCATCTTGAGATTACCATGAATTCAGTTTGTGATTCTGGATGTAAAGGTGTGTGCCTGAAATGTGGTCAAAACTTTAACACCGGCAATTGCAGCTGTAGCAAAGAGGAAGTAAAAGAAGAAAGCTTTGGCCCACTTGGAAATCTAAGAGAGCAGATGCAATTGTAACATGAATAAGTTCATGTTTGGGATTTTCTAGTAAATCAGTAGCTTTTGTGAGTTTGATACACTAACATGTTAAGGCATGCTTAGAGTTTCTTGCTCAGGATGTATTCTTTTAGTTACAGCTAGGCCTCACAGCTATCTTTGGAATTCATTTGTATTGATAATTGGTAAAACATTGTCTAAATATCTTTTGCTTAGTTCTTTATAATCAAAGTCAAACCCATAGGGTGCTAGAAGGGTGATTTTTTTTGTCACCAAAAAGGTGAAATTTTGCGCCAAAAGGAGTATTTCTCTTCAGATTCAAGTATGCCACACCACCTTCTGAGGTATTATCCGCTTCATGAGTAAAGCCTTTACAGGTTTTGTCTTTTATAAATGGTGACTCATTGGATTAAATAGTGTGGGTGATGATTATAAACTACCATTGATCTCGATTCCCAAACAATGTAAGACTTTAAAGGTGTATTAGGTCAATTGTAGTGCTAGACATTCTTGTTCTATTAGTGAATCGGATCTTTGGTATCTTGCTTTAGTTGGATCATTTATTCTTATATCACATTTGCCGTGAAGCCAACTAAGCGGTCGGCAGACAAGTTCGTCAAGTATGATTTATGGATGACACTTTTAAATAATTTTTTGTTGTCATTTCTGGTTTTGCCTTCTTAGCATTGATGACTAATAGAGATTTTTTTGGTGGACAGGACCCCTTCATTCTATAAAAGACTTAATTTCACTTTTAGTTCCTCTATTGACACTCATGAAAATGGTCTTCCTATTTTAAAGTCGAACAATTTGATCCATATTTTTAATACAAGAAGCAATGGTGTGGCACATTTTTAACCAAAGTGGCATGAAAAATGATGATTTAACAAAATCCAAGTAGAAATACATATGTGAAAACAATTAATTAAATGATACATAAATAAATTACAATATTGACAATGGAATCTGAAATTAAATAACAAAAATGAATTATGGTAGTACTTTTTTTTAACCATCAAGCAACATTTAGTTAAAAAAAAGCATTAAGCAACATATAATGAATTGAGTTGCTTTGTCAAAATTGGCAAAATCACACAGATTGCAAACCAAATGATTCTCAGCCGTGGATAAGAATCAATCGAACGCTTCCAAATTCCAATCTCGTTTAATGTAAAATCGTCACACGGATCGCCACGGTGTCCATAACTACAATCCTCAACCGTCGATAAGATTCAATCCAACGCTCAGAATCTCCTTCAATCTAAGATCTTCACGTTATATAGTATATAACCATTCCAACGATACTCCAATTCTCACTTCATCACAATTCAAAATCTAGGGTTCGAAAATGGACGCTAGCACAAAGGTGACGAAGAAAGGAGCAGGAGGAAGGAAAGGCGGAGGACCAAGGAAGAAGTCGGTAACAAGATCAATCAGAGCCGGACTTCAATTCCCAGTCGGAAGAATCGGGCGTTACTTGAAGAAAGGTCGATACGCTCAGCGTGTCGGTACCGGTGCTCCTGTATACCTAGCAGCTGTTCTTGAATATCTTGCTGCTGAAGTTCTTGAATTGGCTGGTAATGCAGCACGTGATAACAAGAAGAATAGGATAATTCCAAGGCATGTGTTGTTGGCTGTGAGGAATGATGAAGAGCTTGGGAAATTGCTTGCTGGTGTTACCATTGTTCATGGTGGTGTTCTTCGTAATATTAACCCTGTTCTTGTGCCCAAGAAAAGTGAGAAAGCTGTTAAGGAGCCTAAATCTCCTTCTAAGGCTAAAAAGTCTCCTAACAAGGCTTAGATTAGTTTTCTGATTTGTGTTTATACGATATGTGATCTAGCTAGGTTTTCTTATCGGGGAATCAGATTTAATGATATCAACGAATGTTTGATTTAACTCAGATCCATATTTTTTTTTTCAAAGAAGAAAATCAACTTTTGAAGGAAATATATGATTACCGATGACTAAATTATTTGATTTCAACCACGGTAGACAATTAAAGGTTCAAATAGAGCAGTTGACAATGTTTGGTCCAACTTCGGTTTAGTTGATTGAATTCTTTTTGGCTTAAGCAACAATATCTTTTTTGTTAGACGTGTAATTCAGCTATGTTAAATCAATTTAACCATGATTTTGATATCAAGCCAATTCTAACTTTGTTCCCTTTGCTATTAACACATTGGTATTACAAAAGGAGCACATTTCACACCAAAGAAAATGTGACATGTCAAAATGTTTAAAATATAAGACAATCCACAACAGAGCACCTCAAATTAAGTGTTTAAATGGGTCACATATGTCCACCTTACTCATTTTACAGTAATACTTACTAAACATCGATTTTCTTCAACCTAACATCTCAAAAGAAATTATTAAATAGGTCACACAAATAATTCTATATAATTACATTTCAACAAAATTTCTTTATTTTATTAAATGGAATCCGCAAAAAATGAAGAGAGAGAAGATGTTTCCATAACCATCTTTCTCCATAGACACTCATATATTATACTCCACAATGGGGGTGCCTATTTAATGTGGTGTTAAATAGGTGAAGCACCTACCATTGTGGATACTCTAATGTAGTAAGTGTATGCTTGAATAAACTAAAGATTTGGCGAAATTAAGGGGATAATGTGATTTTGTTGAAATTTTAAAATGTTTGTTTTGTCAAAATTGTAGAGAGGTACCATGATTTCATCAAACTAACGGTTAATTTAGGTACGCATAAAAAGATAGAAAATCATAAAATCTATGCATCAAAAAAGAAATGTCAATTTTCATTCGTCTAGTTTATTGATCATTCAACATTCATCCTTCCTTCTATACACAAGAAAAAGCATACAAAGTGAAAGGATGTTAATCTGTACGGTTAGAGGACCCTCAATTTTGAGGTCTTAAACGAGTCTCACGTGTACACATCATCACTCTTTTATAATTTTTTTAATAACAATGCTTAATAAGCATTCGTCCACTCTAATTGAGACTCTATAATAAAATGTCTAAATAAAACCCACCAATAATTTTCTTTTGAGAGATCCGCCAATAACTCTTTATCATTTACATTTCAACAAAAACAATAGTACAATAATTATTTTAATAAAAAGCATTGTGTGGTCTACTTAAGAATAAAAGTTTTAAGTGAGACCCTGAGTCTTTAAAGACCTAAACAAATTTCCCCACAGGTTTCTATTAAGTACTTATCATTGTAGATATGCTCTTATTGATCATTCAACATTTTCCACGTGCATCTTTCTTCAGCTATACCTTGCTCACGTTTTCTTTTTAAATAATTGTACTTTTAGTTAGGGGAAGGTATGACATCAGTCTGGTTGCATCTTCTCTGCTGTCACAATATTTTTCAAACACAACAAAAATCATTTAATTCCTTTTCTCTTACATATACTGGAAAAATAGTGACAGGAGGGATTTCTATCCTTTCTATTAATGGTAGAAAATGACCACTAATTTAAGTAGTTGCCACACATTAAAGATACTTTTTAATTTTCATTTCGCATCTCTATTCCTCCATTAATCTCGCAATAACAACCGTCATATTTGATTATTTCACACAATTTTTTCAATAATGATAAAGAAAATCACGATATAAAACTTGTGTTTGTTTCTGTAGCTGCAGCCGTAGAGCCCATGTTGGCTCGTTCAGCTGATGCTAGTAATTGTAGCTTCGTTAAAATCAGTTAATTTTGCTTTGGGACGTGGGAAACTCATGGCGAAGGCAGTTCCAAACATCCATAATAGGGTGTTTGGTACTGCGGCACTTTAAGAGTGCGTTAACGTGGAAGCTGTATAGCTTCTCTGTTTTCAGGGTTTTAAGATTTTTTTATTCAAACTGTCTCATATGACAAATTCTTTAGCTAACTAAGCAAAGACTAAACCAAGTTTCTGTATTTAGCATCTGAAGCTATTATCACTTGTGATTGTGAGCAATTGAAGTATTGAACATAAAGAAAACCAAGTTTCATTTTCCTCCAATCAAGAAGTATCTACCAAATACTTGGGAGTAGAAGTATTACCTGCCATCAATCTAACCACAACATAGATTATTATTAGACCTATTGAGCCAGTAGATTTCAAATACTGAATTAAATTTCATTCCTTTCTGTCAAAAATTACACATTACAATGGAATGTCAAATTCCAGAAAAAATTGACAGGGAAATAACTACACAGAAAAAAATGTTACATTATCCTAAAACTAAAAGTATAAACCAAACAATTTCAAGGATATTATTTAGCAAAAATGTATATTTGAGAAAGAAGAAGAAGAAAAAAAATTAGATTTATGAAACATGAACTGCATCATCTCATCATCTAACAGTAGAAGCAACAGTTTGTGCCCACAATCTGAGACTATTTTTCATGTCAACTTCATTGTTTATAGCAGGAACTTTCCATTTCATCAAAGGGTTCTCTTTTTTTCTCCAATCATAAACCTCCCAAGCTTCAGAAAGATAAGGTCTTTGAACCACAGATTCATCATAAACATCTTCTTCTTCTTCGTCTTCATTTTTCTTCCCAAGTCTCTGTAACCCAGGAATAATTTCAACCAAGCTTGAATCTTTATCTGCCTCAGAGAAAACAAAACCCAGATCCATAAACCCTTTTAGCTCCTCAAATTCAAGGTCAGATAAACTTTTACTTTCTCTTTTCTTCTTAACAACCTTGTTCATGTTGTTGTTGTTCTTCTTAGGTAACAAAGTTTGTGTTTGTACTAGGTTGTTTTCATCTTCTGAGTCTGTAACTTCTTTACCTGAAAGAATAGTTTGAAGCTTTGAAGGAATCATATTAAGAACAGAGTCTGGTGAAAGAGAGTCATGGTTGAAACATGCAATAGATTGGTCACTCATGGATCTGTTATGAACAGTACGGATCCGTGTGAGTTTTGGTACTTCATATGATGTTTCATTGTTCTGAGAATCTTGTTCAGAACATGTTGATGTTATTGATGAAGTTGTGTTTCTGTTCAAAATGTTAAACTGAAACCAGAAAGAGTCAAAGAGGTTCAAGATAGATTCATGTTCCATATGTTTGGCGGCGGCTTTGGAAAATCAGAAGAATGAAAAACCTTGTTTGCTTGTTAGGCTTAGCAGAAATAATTAGTTACCTGAACAATGATGATAATTAAGTATATATACTCTATTTTATGACTATATTGCCCTTTGTGTTAGCCTCCAATTACAAAGGAGTCAAACTTCACTCGTTTTGAATTTGTGACATTTCTTTTTCAAGCGTGTATATAGCTTCTTTTTTTTTTCCTTGAAAAGTTATGACTAACTTTTTTTCGTTACACAAAAAATAGCTAATTTTCCCTAAAAAAAAAAAGTCAATTTTGTTATGATTTGTATCTATTTTATCACATTTTTTATTTTGTTATCTATGACATTTTTGCTTTTGGTGCAGTGTATCATATGCTCACAAATACAATGATTAACTTATTGAATCAGACACAACTGTAATAAATGACAAGCTCTTCCTAAGTAACATTGTATTTTCATGTTGGAGTTCAAACCTATAACTTCAAATTTAACTGCATGAGATACCTTATCATCTCACAATTTTATTCAAGCGATCTTGGGTTATACGATTTTTTTTTTATATATGTGCGAAAAATATTTTATTTATAGATTATTGACATTTAGACGAGCATGATTGTGTTTAAAAATAGAGGAATGACTACAAATGTCTATCTTTAATTTTTTGAGTTTTGATAGATTTTTTCCATCTGAGATAATTTATTCGAATTATTGTCGCCGTACACTATAAATGTAGAGACGTATCTCAACAAAAATTCGAACTTTAATATACTACATTGTAAGAGTTTAATCTATTTTACTAGATTTGACTGTCAGTTGGTCACTAATGTCTATTTTAACTCATAGATACTTACACATCTCTTCTTGTTTGGTTAATGATTAATTAAATCGAACAATTTTACGTAAAATGAATAGCTCTAACAATAGCAATAATTGTTTGTTGCTTCCAAACTACACAAAGTTGAATTGCGTGTGTCATTTTGGTTGGCATTTTCCTTTTCAAATAGAAAGCTTTTGAATTAAAGATCTCTCATACATGTATACAGCAGATATTGGCATCTAATTCCCTTCACTTTTGAGAGTCGAGGGAGACCACAAATATTTGAAAATGAGTTTCTGTACGTAAATGTGAACTTTCTATGGGAATTGATGCGAGAAGAGCATTATAGAACACACACAATAAAACACCAATTAACATCAAAATTAAAATTTCAAACTCTATAACATACATTTTAACAAAAAAAACCAAATATTAAAATTTCAAATTCTATAACATACTTTTTAACAAAAAAACCAAATAATAGAGCAAACAAAGAAGTAAAGTAAGTAAGTAAGGTCATAGTTTTCTTTTTTCTTTCTAATTGACTAATACATATAGCAAAAAATAATGAAACATATATGTTAATGGCTTCCAACATCCAAAGATCCTATAAAATCTTGTCCATCATCAAAACCGTCGTCATCACCAACATTATGACCTTCATCATCAAACTCTAGCTACCTTAAATAAACATCTTCGTCATCATTAATCGTAACCTAATTAGGATTATTAACCTCCGCCACCACTCTGCACATCATTATTAACAACATTAGTTTCCACAACATTGCTACAAGAGAACATCATCGATGAAGAACAATAATATGTAGTTTGATTCCCAAATTTTTCACTTTTCCCGAATTTTTCACTTCTTCAAATTATTCCCAAATTTTTCACTTCTCCGAATAAGTACGAGTCTTAAAAAGTTAAAATCTCACCATTAAAGATAATCTTATAGTGTGAGGGTCTAGCCACCGATTACATTAGACTAATTGAAAACAAAAAACAAATAATTTGATGATTACTGGGTTAGAATGACTAAACTAGAATTCAGTTTATCCTGGATTAATAAATCAGGCCACGCTATGTCAAATTTATGAAAAACTAAGCCACGCATTACTAACGAAAGCACAATAAAGATAAAATAATGTGTCCACTAAATTATTTTTGTAGTTTTTAGTTACCTCACGTGTGAACCGAATAAAGATCGATGATAACACATTTAGTTTGGTGGCTTTCCGACACTATTTGGTTTGGTGACTTCATCATAATTAAAACAAGCGTTTTGACTAATAATTAATAATAATGTATTTTATTGTAAAAAATTAAAATAATAGTCTATTTTGATATTTAGAATGAAACAAATTTATTTTAGATTTTTTTAAAGAAACCAAAATTATACTATATTTATCAAACACACTAGATCCTTTCGGTACAAAATGTGTCAGAAAAAACTAAATAAAGATACAATGAAATTTATTTTAGAATGGATCTATGTATTATAAACTCATATTATTGTTTTTGAACAAACTAAAATGATAGTATATATAAACAACAATGAATCACTCCGTAAAAGCTGTGCAAAAGGTGAAACAACAAGGTATTATAAACTCATATTATTGAAATTATTAATGGATAAAGATAACTAAATATGTGATCAATGTTGAAAAGATTTTGATTGCGCACATGTTTTACTTATTTTCGTTTTCATAAGCATGTTTTACTTATATTTACAATGAGGTTGTTTTTTTTTATTAAACAATGAGGTTGGGTAAGTGAATTAGTTTCTGCTAAAAGTTAAAAGAGTTTGAGAAATGAAAATAGTGTGTTCAAACTTTGTGAAAAATACAAAAATTATTAATATTTTCCAGGTCAAAAAGATCTTCTATATACTTACAAATGACACGTTAGTATGGGAAGAAGAATATTGGATCTTTTTGAAATAAAAGAATATTGCGTATTTTTTCTTGAAGGAAGAATATTGCGATTTTTATAAGTAAACTCGTGTTGCATGTCACATGCCTGTCATTTTTATTGTTAGTTTTCTGTCACGTGCCTAATTTCTTTATTAAATTAGGTAAGATATAATTATAATAATGTTACTAGTTACTACCCATTCTACTTTCTTTCTCTTTGTAAACTTTAGTGAAATCTCACCCCAAACTTTAGTGAGATAAACGTTTGCTAAATAGTCATCATATAGTAAAATATTCATTCAGACGCGGATGGTAGTCAACTAGTCAAATTCAAATTATAATATTTGCTAAACATTCCTAAACTCAGTTCAGAAGGGCATTTGGTCAATATTTACGAACCAGCTTAATATGCAAGGTTTATATTTGGTTCGAATTGCCTATTTGGTACAACAAGGGACAATGAGATTTCTAATGCAGTAGAAGGAAGTGAAAATATTTTTTTTTAGGGGGGAAGTGAAAATTATCAAAACATAGTTGTAAAAATATAATTTCTTTTAATGTAAAAGTCGTATAAAAATACAATCAGCAATATTGATGTCCACAAAACATTTCACTATGAATTTGTTCACTCTTTCCTTATAGAAGATCGACAATGGTTTGCAAAATTGTCCGCAACACCTGTGCCCCGAGTACCTCAAAGGCAAAATTGTTTTACTTATTTAAAAAAGGCCATTCTTTTTTTTGAACGGCCATTCTTTCATAGTATTATTGATGGTATGTCAAATGCGAGGAAAGCTTGGATAAAAAAATGGGTGTTGAGTAACATACAAATAAGATGATTTATATATATCAAATGTCTTGGATGAAGATATGATGTTCAAATTCACTTGTGTGATTGTTCTTAGTCCAGTGCGATGATCTTCCAACGTTTTAGGTTTCCTCATATCTAAAAAGTGGTATCAAAGATGATTTGACAAAATGTGGCAAATTCTTGTATCGGATGTCGTTTTAACAATTGTGGTCAGGCAGCATGTTATGTTGATGTTGTGTGCCAACATCATTGCATATGTATGTTGATGAAAAGAATTCCGTTTAAGGAAGAGTATACCTAGATGGTTGATTGGACTCCTACATGAGAGAGATCAGAGATTGTCGATGTATCAAGTATGAGAAAGAGTCTCATATTTGATAGAAAATGAGACGTTTATCAACATATAAGTTCCATATATTTAATGTCTTGAGGTTTTTGATAAAGAAGTAATCTTCAAAATCACTTGTGTGATTTCTCTAAGGTCTTATTTGTTACGAATTATTTAAAAAAGTGATTTTGATATTCAATAGTTTAAAGATTAAATTTTAGAGATTTTTAAAACAAGCGGAAGTTGTTTTGTGTTTGTTTAATATAACGAAAATCATTGCAAGGTTCACTTGGCTGGTAAAGAGTTAACTCATCTTCAAGATCGTGAGTTTAAATTTCACTGGTCATATGATAACCTCTTTGATGAGTGATTTGTGAGTATCTTTGTAAGTGCTCTTTGAACCTTGAGACCTATACTGATCTTGATAATCCCCAAAAGTTCAACTTATCTAGACTTTCTCGTATAAAAAAATATATAATGAAAACCACTTTTTTATGGAGAAGTTACTCAAAGCAACATCTCAGCAGTTTTTAGACTTTTATTTTCTTTTCAGATTCTCATTATTTTGAAAATATATAACAATGAGAGGAAGAGAAAGTGTGGAGCAGCTGGAGACCCCTCAGTTCCCCATAATTTTTGCTTAAAAAAATAGAGGAAGAGAAAGAAAATGAGAGGAAGAGAAAGTCAAATGAAAAGAAAAACGGGAGAAAGATGGAGACAAAGGCAGAAAAGGAAGAAATAGGAGAGAAGAGAAAGATGGTAATAGTTGAATATTTGAAAAAAGACTAGGGTATTTTCATAACAGGGGTGTAACGTGAAATTAGAAAAAAAGATCAAAATATAGTTATTTTAGTGGAAAAATGTATTAAACTCTCTTGAAATTTATATATCACCATCCTAGATTATTTTCATTTTGGGATAGTTTATTAAAAATAAATTCCCATATTTCATCCTAATCAAATCTAGATTATAAATTATTTTTTGGTTTTGGAAAAAAATATTTTGAAATTTATTAAAATCAGACAAATTTCTTCAGATTATTTTATTAAACTTTTTAATTAATAAAGTAGTCACTTGTTAGAAGTTTTGTTTTGTTTGTTTCAGTTTTTGAAAACAATCAAAATCTGGAAAGAAAAAAAGGTAAAATGTCATCATATTAAAATTAAATCTAGTAGCTTCTAAGACATAATATAGTAAGGAGAATACTAACCAGTATATATATGCTATACTGGTTAAGCACATATATGATATATATACCTTAATTTCTTGATAATGTAGATGAATGTGCACAAGAGTGAATTGCGGGGCAAATCTTCTTTGGCAGTGAGTTTGTTTGCATCATCTGAATGATCAATTGAACTACTGCCAAAAAAGTCATTGCCCAGTAATGCACTTACACATGAGTACTATACTCCTTAACAAGCTTTATTGATTGATTGATGATGAACAATTTATTGGTGTTCTTATGTGTATATATAGTATTTGTTGGTGATGTGATGATAAATAAAAACTTATACAGACATGCATGCAGCAACTAGCACACATTAAGCCAAAGGATATTCCGAGTACATCCTATGTTGAGCAACTAGTAATTCTTACTAACAAAGTGGTCCATCTTTTAATGATATATATATTTATTTTGAGAATCCATGCATTAAGATTTTCTACATAAATGGTTTGTGGCAAAAGTAATTTCCATTCACATGGATGGTATAATTCTTTTCCATTCCTTTTCTAGTTTCTTCATAGAAGAATATGCTGGTGGCTAAAACCTTTTCCATTTCAGTCACGGCTCTTTTACTAATGAAAGGGCATGAAGTCACTTAAGTCCTTGTTCTATACCTCACTCCTCATCTGGAAAGGGACACACATTTAATTGTTTTATTTTTTAGTTAGCTTTGGGTCTACACGTATGTTGGGCTAGCCTTAACTTGTGGTCAATTCCTAAATGGTTGAATTAACTCCTCTTCCTTATTTCACAAGTAACCCTTCCACAAAATGAAAAGACGAGTGATATTTTTCTGCTTTAAAATTGAAAAAAAATAATCATGATCTTTCCATTTAAGTGATTAAGTATATTAGCTACTGATATCATATAGATTGTGTATTACTGAATGACAAGCACAGTCTGTTACAGTCTAGTGGTTTGGCTGTGAAGACATTTTATATGAAATCTCGGGTTCAAACCCGGGTCACCACATTATGTCTCCCTGTGTATGTTTATTTGAGGACAGTTATAATCTAAAATGTCCATACGCGTCAAACTATGTTATGTATTACTACGAAATTTGACACTAATCACTACAAGGAACATAATTAGTAATCATTGGATTGAGGCAATCTTAACTTTTTTGTGGTTGAAAGACCAAGGTTCTACAGAGAATTTGTTTTTATTCTCTCTCCCTTTTTTAATAAGTATGGTCCTGGAAAGAAAGAGTTACTTGAGGAATAAAGCTTTTCAACCGAGTTGCTACTAAATGATTATAGCTAAATGTTGCTATCTGTTAATTTAATGTTCATAGTCATCCCTATATTCATTTCATTTATCTGTGGTGACAAAGAAGTTTCTTAAATTATATAACAGCTAGAAAATTTTCATTTGATTGTTACAATAATGCTGCGAATTGAAATCAGCTTGTAAGTCGAGGATTTACGAAAGTTTATAAGCTATATTTAGAAAATATCTCCAAGACTATAACCAATATTATGCAAAAGCTGCAATTTAGCAAAAAGTATCTGTCTTTATGACCATGCTTCACACACTCCACAAAAAAGGAAAAAGAATCTGATTTACTAGGAAAGAGGAAATCATGATATAGACAAGTCCTTGATTTTTTTGAAAGGAATTGACAATGAAGTAAATAACAAGAACCTGAAATTGGAATTGTGCTAGAATATGCTGCTTCATACTGCTTCTTTTGAGTGGCATATCCAAGTTAGGTGCTTAGAGCTATCAATATATAAGACCTACGTTTTGTTCAAACATACTTGGAGCTTGAAAGTGTAGTATTTGTTCTGCTGTTGAGGAATGATAGGGAAAATCTCTTTTGGCAGAGAGGAGTAAAAATCTTAAACAGGAATGCTTCTCGTTTGCCAAAGGAGATTTGCCCTGCCATTTTTGACAGCTTTTGATTAACAATAACACATCATGTTAATTACTTACCTTTTGTTTTCCATCTTCTATCGGCGAAACACGTTCGGTTCTTGTGGTATCCTGATATAGTCAATTAACTTTATTTTGTTTCTTTCTTTTTTATTACTAAATGGTTTTCCTTTCATGACATTCCAGATAGATATTTTGAGGAAAGCTAATTGTGTGTTATATGAAGACTGAAGAACCAAAAGATTGTCCAAAAAGAAGCCACAAGAAAAATGGACCATCTTGTGGTGACTGAAGAAGTTAACAAAATTTCTGTTTTCTGAATGCCAGAATTGCTAATCTACTTGGCAATCATCACTACATGAATCTTATTCTTTGCCATTAATAAATAATTCTAGCTTTATCAAAGAAGTGATTCATTGATAAACTATGCATATAGTTTTATACTAGTATGCATTTCTGTTCAATTACAGCATATAATATATGAACACAGCAGAGGCTCACATCAAGCATTTGCATACTTGTTGGTATACTTAATAAACATATCCAAACACTGAAACCAAATAATACAATTATAATTTTTTAAGCACTTGATAAGGATTCTAATTTCAGAGCAAAGGATGTAAATATTTAGAACATTAGTCCACTGACAAAGATATACTGAAGATAATAAGCAGACACTATTTAGAACATTAGTCCATTGACATACATGCCGACCTCACTTAGTCAATTTGATATTTTTCCGAATCTAGTACTGAAATTTTAAGGGTTCTATGTTTCTCTTGATGCAACAAGAGATTATTGAAAGCAATATACATGTCTTACATTGATTTCTGATGGATATTTTCGAAAATCGAAAGAGGTATTTTTTTATTTTTTTTTCAGTTTTAGAGAGCATATCAGCAATCCTCACACACTTAAGTAAAATGAGTTATATTCTTTAAATTAACGGATTAAATTACAATTTGATATATTTAAGGGACTAAGAAAGACTAAAATATTGATTCACTCTAAATAATGGCAGTTAGCCAGTGATTATTATCCTTGCATAGCTTTACAGAAGGGTAAGCTATTCAACAGCTGCTTTGCCCTTATACAGGAAATTAGATTCCCTGCAGCACTTCCCTGCAGTCACATTATCATTACGTCAGTGGCTGTCCAACGATCTTGATCAAACAATCAGAAAAAACAGATTTAAGTTTTATATTATAATTTAAAAAATACTGAACTTGAATCTTGATCGGAGGACCACCGAGACGTGACTATGTGATCGAGGGATTTAAAATCTGGGTCCCTTATATAGTTATACTGTCGTAAGATAATTAGTTGACTGATGACAGCCAAAGCAAATCAAAACTGAGATACATAGAGTAATCATGCTAATTCACCAAACTTGAGATTAATTAATTATTACTTCCTTCTGAAGTATATACATTTTCCTTCAATATGTTTACTTTGCTATATATACGACTTTACTATCTTTTTAGGCCCTATTCATCTCATTGTTTCTGCACATGTCATGCATATAGATAAACCACTCTTGTAATTTAACTATAGCTTCGGATCTTGAAATTTGTATAGATCCTTTGCATTGCTATTCCAATATATCTATATATTTTTGAATAAAAAACTACAGCTAGTCCTATAAATATAAATTATTTAAGGGACACAGACGTAGTAGATGATCCAAGTCCACATGAATTTAGACATGGTTGGTTGACTTTTTTTATCCTTAAAAATTGATTGTATAACTTCAGACAACACCACTTGAAAATAAAAATATATATTTTCATTTTTAATTTCAATTATGCACTTACTCTTTCTCACTCACCATATTTCAACTACTTTCTATTCTTTGACTTTGGAATTGGAAACCAAAAACTCCATTTCCACTTGTTCTGATCTTAATCTGCTAATGTCTGTGTCTACATCCACTTCATCCTTCAGATATGGATCCACCTCGATGTTTTCCTTAGCTTTCGAGGTCTAGACACTCGCTATGGTTTCACCGGAAATCTCTACAAAGCTCTTATTAACAAAGGAATCCACACCTTTATTGACAATGAGGAGCTTGAGAGAGGGCATGACATCACACCATCACTTCTTCAAGCAATCAAAGAGTCTAGAATTGCTATCATTATACTCTCTAAGAACTATGCATCTTCTTCGTTTTGCTTAGATGAACTTGTTGAGATCGTTGACTGCATTAAGGGAAAGGGCAGGTTGGTTTTGCCAATCTTTTATGATGTAGATCCTTCTATCGTGCGAAAGCAGACAGGATCTTATGGAGAAGCTTTAGCTATGCATGAGGAGAGATTCAAGAATAACATGCAGAGGCTGCAGAAATGGAGAACAACTCTGCAACAAGTAGCTAACTTGTCAGGCTGGCATTTCAAAATTGGGTACCTACCTTCTTATATGTTTTCCATAATTTTGTTTTTGTGTAATTGTTACTGTTAGAAAACATGACATCCATGAAGGAAAAAAAAAAGAGGCTAAATTATATTGTATTGTATTGATTATCATACAATGATTAAGATGGAATACATGTCATATAGGCATTCAGTAACTAACTACTTATTGATTTCTAAACTACTAAATATATCTCTAATAATTATAACACGAGCATATAATATAGTTTATTAAAACTTCATACAAATTTCAATTGTTTTGGTAGGGATAGATATGAGTACGAGTTTATTGGAAGTATTGTTGAACATGTTTCCAACAAGATAAACCACGTTGCTTTACCCGTTGCTGACTACCCAGTTGGACTAGAGCCTCGAGTGCTAAAAATAAATTCACTTCTTGATGTTTGGTCAAATGATGAGGTCAACATGATTGGGATCCATGGAATTGGCGGGGTAGGTAAAACAACACTTGCTCTGGCTGTTTATAATTTTCTTGCCGACCACTTTGAAGGTTTATGTTTTCTTGAAAACGTGAGAGAAAATTCAGACAAACATGGGTTACAACATCTCCAAAAGATTCTTCTTGTAGAAACACTTGGAGAGAAGAAAATTAAGTTAACAAGTGTCAAACAAGGAATTTAGGTGATAAAGCATAGACTGCAGCAAAAAAAAGTTCTTTTGATTCTAGATGATGTTGACAAAATAGAACAGCTAGAGGCCTTGGTTGGAGGACTTGATTGGCTTGGTTCTGGCAGCAGAGTTATTATTACAACTCGAGACAAACATTTGTTGGAAAGACACGGGGTTAACATAACATATGAATTACAGGTTTTAAATGAGAAATATGCTCTTCAATTGCTTACTTGGAAAGCTTTTAAAACAGAAAAATTTCATCCTACTTACTTGAATGTCTTGAAGCGCGCAGTAGCTTACGCTTCTGGACTTCCATTGGCTTTGATAGTAATAGGTTCCAATTTATTTGGAAAGACGGTACAAGAGTGGGAATCTGCATTACACCGGTATGAAACTGTTCCTAATAAAGACATCCAAAAGATACTTAAAGTAAGTTTTAATGCTTTAGAGGAAGACGAGCAAAGTGTTTTTCTTGACATTGCTTGTTTCTACAAAGGAACAAATGATACATTGGCAGATGTAGAAAGTATGGTTTATGCTCATTATGATGCTTGTATGAAATATCATATTGGAGTATTGGTCGAGAAATCTCTCATAAAGATTAGTTCGCATGGTAAATTGACTCTACATGCCTTGATAGAGGACATGGGTAAGGAAATTGTTCGACTGGAATCCCCAGAAGAACCTGGAAAGCGTAGTCGGTTATGGTTTCATGAAGATATAATTCAAGTTTTAGAAGAGAATACAGTGAGTATGATTGATGTGGATAATTAATTTTTCTTCTATAACCTTAAATTGTTCTTTTTCCTATATATCATGTACACTTATTTTGAATTTGTGTTAAATATTATATGTAATTGATCATTCGTTCTTTATGTTAAAAGGGAACTAGTGCGATCAAAACCATATACCTGATGTGTGAAGATGAGGTAGAATGGGATGAAATGGCCTTCAAGAAGATGAAAAACCTAAAAACTCTTATCATCAGAGGTGGCCATTTTTCCAAAGGACCCAAACATCTTCCAAATAGTTTAAGAGTGGTTGAATGGTGGAGATATCCTTCAGAATATTTGCCATATGATTTTCATCCAAAGAAACTTGCCATAATCAAGTTACCAAGAAGTTGCTTAACGTCACTCAAGTTGACCGACTTATCGAAGGTAATTAGTCTAATCTTAGTTGCCTTGGCATGCAAGTTAACCATAAATTCATTTTTAGCATTATCCATTTGGTTCTCATTTCTTTATTTATTTTGCAGAAGTTCATAAATATGAAGATATTGAATTTTGATGATACGGATTGTTTGACAGAAATACCTGACGTGTCTTCTCTCTTAAATTTAGAAACATTCTCATTTGAATATTGTGAGAAATTAATTACAATTCATGAGTCAGTAGGATTCTTGGATAAACTTAAAGTCTTGAGTGCCAAAGGTTGTAGCAAGCTTAGAAGGTTTCCACCTATCAAATTGAAATCCCTTGAGCAACTTAATCTTTCATTTTGCAAAAGTCTCGAGAGTTTTCCACAAATACTATGGATGAAGGAAAATATAGCAGAGCTTGGGTTAGAAGAAACTCCTTTAAAAGAATTTCCATGTTCATTTCAAAGTCTTACTCGTCTTCAAACATTACAACTACGTTATTGTGGAACGTTTAGGTTACCAAATAACATCTACATGATGCCAAATTTGGTTAACATTACTGCTTGGAAGTCGCAAGGGTGGATATTGCCAAAACAGGACGAGGGTGAACAAAGAGATATTTCAATTGTGTCTTCAAATGTAGAACGTCTTCATCTCATATTTTGCAACCTATCAAATGACTTTTTTCCATCAGGACTAACATGGTTTAGAAACGTGAAAGAATTAAGCTTGGCGCATAATAATTTCACAATTCTTCCCGAATGCATCCAAGAATGTCATTTTTTGACGGACCTTAATTTGGATTATTGCCAATATCTTCAAGAAGTTAGAGGAATTGCACCAAACTTGGAAATTTTTTCTGCTAGCCATTGCAAATCATGGACTTGTACAGACATGTTACTGAATCAGGTTTTGTTTTTTCTACCAAGTTTAATTTTGATGCAGTGTCAGTACAAAATTTCTTCCACCATCAATCAATCACAAATCATCATTATTCGTATAACTCTTAAAGCAGATACGAATAATTGTGATTGAGTAACGATGTAAAAAAAGTTACATTGTCGGTCCAAATCAATTAAATCCTTCTATTATTTAATATAGTTTGATAAATGACAGATATCCTACTCGTTGTGATCACATTGTTAATTTGTGACAGGAATTGCATGGTAATAGAAATACAATGTTCTATTTGCCAGGCGCAAGAATCTCAAATTGGTTCGAACATCCTAGCAGTGGACAGTCAATTTCATTTTGGTTTCGTAACAAATTTCCAGCTATTGCTCTTTGCTTTGCTGCTAGATCAATTTTAAACGAATCAACAATCACACCCAATGTGATCATCAATGGCTATATAAATTTCCTTGATTGTAGATATGCTCCCAGTGTCTGGATGGAACCGGATCATACATATATTTTTTATCTGCATAAAGTGATATTCAAAGCTAATTTGGATGAAGAACTTGTAGCAAATGAATGGAACCACGTTGAGATTACGTATAATGGTGAAAACAAGAACTCAATCCTTATAGATAGTGGAATCCATGTATTCAAACAAAAGAGTTGCATGGAGGATATTCGTTTCACTGAACCTTGTATAGTAAGATAATCATAAAATTAAATGATGATCTCAATAATTCATAAATCAGGAATCTCAAAGGTAACTGGTGTTTTGTCACTTTAATTAATTTAAGTTTATTTAATTTTTGCCTTACTTGTTACTTGACAAAAGTAGTGTATGAATTTGATAATAGTTAGTAATTAGAGTCCTAAATTAGATGTAAAAGTGGACGTTGAGCAATATATTAGTGAGGTGATCCATATAACCAATGTCTTAAAGTTTTGGGTTAAGATGTGGTGTCCAATACACTTGTATGGTTGCTATTAGTCTAATGTGATGATTTCCTGGGTTCAGCTCATATCCTATAACATTTTCAACCCTTTTTTCTGCTTTAAAATTGAAAAAATATTAATGTTGATATTTTCATCCAAGTGATTAAGTGTGTTTGTCTTTGATCAATGATCAAGTGAATTAGTCATAATAGAATTATTTTGCCATTCAAATAGACAACATTTTTTCCCTCTTATTCATGGACTGTTAAAGGATCAGTGGTTACTGATATATATCATATGGCTTGTGTATTGTTGAATGACAGTAAAGTTCAAACTTGGTTATATTCCTGAAATCATACCAAACCAAATAGATATTCCTGGTATAATTACCATTTCAATTAATCTAATCATTCATCTCTCTAAGCGTTTCTTTTTCTTTTTAATTTTCTCTTTGACATTCTTTAATGATTGATACTGTGTTTTCTTTTACATTTCTTGGGAAATTTTGGCTGTCTGAGGAAATTCAGTTGATCTTAAATGATAAACTATGCTGTGGATCAAAAGAAGGAAGATAATTAGTATGGTCCTGGGGTAGAAAGAGTTAATGAGGAATATAGCTTTTCACGTAGTTGCTATTAAATGTATATATATAGAAATTTTGGTTGATATAGTAATTTTCTGTCTTGTTGCTATCTGTAAATTCAATGTTCATAATCACACCTATAGTAATTTATTAATCAATTCATTTCTTAAATCTATGGTGATAGAGAAGTTTCATAGAAAAAGAAAGTTAGCAACAATCTACACAAATTATAACAGCTAGAAAAAGTATAGTTGGTTGCTATTGAAATCAGCATGTAACATCATGATGACAATGGAGAGTGTTATGGACTTGATACTTCTGATAAAAAAGAAGTCTAGTTCTACATGCAAAAACTACACATAAATATTGATATTTCATGCATGTATATAGCAAAAAGTATGTCTTTATGACCATGCTTCCCACCCTCTACCAAAAAGGAAAAAGAATCAGATTTACTAGGAAAAAGGAAATCATGATGTAGACAAGTCCTTGATATTTTTGATAGGAATTGACAATGAAGTAAATAACAATTAAGAACCTGAAGTTGGAATTGTGCTAGCATATGCTCCTGCATGCTACTCCTTTTGAATGGCATATCCAACTTTGGTGCTCAAAGCTATCAATATATAAGACCTATATTTATTTCAAACAGAATTAGAGCTGGAAGTGTGATATTTGTGCTGCTGTTAAGGAATGATAGGGGAAATCTCTTTTGGCAGAGAGGAGTAGCTAGAGAGCTTGAACATGCATGCTTCTAGTTTGCCAAAGAAGATTTGCCCTGCCATTTTTGACAGCTTTTAATTAACTTAACACTAAAACATCATATTAATCTCTTTTTGTTTTTGTTTTTTATTTAGTTTCTTTCTGGCTTACTAATAGTTTTCCTTTCAATACATCGCAGATGGATATTTTGAAGAATGTTAATTGTATATGAAGACTGAAGAGCAAAAAGATTATTCAAGACTAAATGTCATTCCATTAAAAGAATTTGTTCAAATTTTTTAGCATCATTCATCAGGGTCAAGAAAGCATAATGTATTGAAGCTTAATCTAGCAATTCTGTTTGCAGTAAGCCAGAATTGGTAATATACTGTTTATTAGTGCATAAATTTGATTCTTACCTGTTCATAAAGAATTCTAGCTTTACCAAACAAGTGATGCTGCATAAACTATGCATATAATTTGTATTAGTATGTATTTCTGGTCAATTTTATTTGCTTCTCTGGAACTTAATTACTTGAATTCTTTTTAAGTACTTGATACACAATGAATGTAGTTTCAAAAAGCAAGGGAAGCAAATATTTAGAACATAATATTAATAAAGAACTGAAAACACATTGGTCATCCAAAATATTTTATTATCCTTCAAAAAAAAAAGATTTTATTTTATTAAAAAGGTCACGAGGAGGGATCCTTCTTGCATATTTTCCCTTATTCTTTGGCTTGTCAAATATTTAATATATTAATTTATTATAAGGATTTCTTTTGTATACACCAACAATATAAAACTTGTTTACATATGCCTTAAATTAAATCATATTGTGTAGATAACTTTGGAGATATTTTAGGATCGAACCTAACAAAATGATCCTATTTTGTATATTTTTTTAAGCAAACGGTAATTGTATTAAATAAAAAAAGTACAAAGATCGGGGGACATCAGACCGACCCAGTTATTCTATACGAAAAGTGTAATCAGCCCAAACAGACAATACAAGTGACGAAACAACACAAATGGACTCAACTATGGTTAGTCCTAATAAACAAATCCTCTTCACAAGCGCAACCTAGCGCATCCGTGTACAGACACGAAACCAAGATGCAATAAAAGATGAAGAGCGATCATTTGAGTCTCAACCAGGGTTCAAAAGCTGACGAGTGGATCAACCATCAACACAGAATTTGATCCACGTGCCATTAACTTCCTGCTACAACAACAACAACAACAAGCCTTCAAGCCCTTTCGAGCATTACAGTCTAGAATCAAACATATGCACCGATTGACAATGAAGCCCATAACCCAGAACCAATCGTAAATCTAGATCGAGGGATGAATGAAACGACAAACCTGACATCCCAAAACAGTCCAATGGCCGCATCTAGGCATGACAACAAAACCTGTACCCGTAGGTACCCGCCCGCACCAAACCTAATTTGACAGTTTTTTCCCCGCTTTGACTGGGTTTGGTATGGATTTAGTTTTTCTCCGATTTCAAAACAGGTATGGGACGGGTAACATGGATATAGGTACCCACCCGAAACCCATTCCCAAACATTTCCTTAGAAATATATTTAGGGAGCTACAAATTAATTAAACCTTTGATGAAGAGTTATATTTTTATATTAGTTTATTTTAAATTCTTTTTTTTTGAATAATTTTGCTGACAGAGTACTAATTAATATATGATCAAACTCCAAAATATTTAAGAATTTACTTTGCAAAAAATCATTTAAAATTTAAAAGTTGAAGTAACATTGACCTCGTATCATACACCATTTGTGTAGACGATAATAGTTTAGAGAACTAAAAAATGCAATTTTTTTATACGGATGAAAAACAAAATTTTGTAGGTCCAAAAACATACTTCACCTATATAATACAAATATTAAACTTAAATTTTGTAGGTCGAAAAACTTATGAATTGAACTTATAAACACTTTTCGACTCATATTACTTTTAATATGAGACTAAACTAATGCTAATTAATAATAAGTGAACACATATATATATACCTTAATTTGTTGATAAAATAGATGAAGGAGTGAATTGCGGGGCAAATCTTCTTTGGCGGTGAGTTTGTTTGCATCATCTGAATGATCAAGTCAACTACTGCCAAAGAAGTCATTGCCCAGTAATGCACCTACACATGAGTATCACAAATCCTTAACAAACTTTGTTGATTGATTGATGATGAACAATTTCTGGGTGTCCATATGTGTATATATAGTATTTGTTGGTGATGTGGATGATAACTAAAAACTTACACAGACATGCATGCACACATATGCATAATAAGCCAAGGGATATTCCAAGTACATCCTATGTTGAGCAACTAGTAAGTAATTCTTACAAATAAAGTGGTCCATCTTGTGCCTTTGGTATCCCTCTTACTGCTCTCTCTTTTAGTATTTTATATTTTTACTTTGAGAATCCTTGCATTATAACTTTCTACAAAAGTAAATTCCATTCATATGGAAGGCATAATTCTTTTCCATTCCTCTTCTAGTTTCCTCTGTTTGATCTCATGCATGCAAGAATATGCTGGTGGATACTAGTGTCTTCTCCACTTCAGTCATGGCTCAAATTTACTGAAGTCTTTGTTTTATACCTCACCCCTCATGTGTAAAGGGACATAAATTTAATTGTTTTATTTTTGAGTTAGCTTTGAGTCTCCACGTATGTTGGGCTGGCCTTAACATGTGGTCAATTCCTTTTAAATAATGGTTGAACTTTCAAACCCCTCTTCTTGATTTCACATGAAATATGCTTTCAAATTTTAAATGACAATTTGGGTGAAATCAAGTAAAATTGAAATAAGTTAACTCAATTTTACCAATTTCACCACAAGTTAAATCGCTCAAAATCGGGTTGAATTCCAATTTCACTCAAAACTTATTTTACCACCGATTTAACACGAAATTCAAACCTAGAAATGTGAAATCGGGTGATTTTACGTTTTAACATGTGATTTTGACAACATTGATAGAGAAATGTTGCTAACTGTTAATTTAATGTTCATAGTAAATTAGTAATCAATTCATTTCTTAATTCTATCTATGGTGACAGATAAGTTTCATAGAAAAATAAAGCCATCAAGAATGTTAAAGAACCTTGAAAAAAAATAACAGCAAGAAAATTTTCATTTGGTTGTTATAGTGATGTTGTGAATTGAAATCAGTTTGTAAGATGAAGATTGCAAAACTTTATAAACTCTATTAAAACAATATCTGTAACTCTGTAAGACTCTAACCAATGTGTGACTTGAGTTTTTCTGCAATATTCGTTACTCGTTAAATTTTAGCGATAAAAAGGTTCACTAAGAAATTTCTTTTAGAGTAATTTACATGTATCGTGGAAAGGAATTCTACTTCTACGTGCATAAACTACAAAGAAATAGTTATATTCATGCATGTCTATAGCAAAAAGTATTTATCTTTATGACCATGCTTCCCACCCTCTACCAAAAGGAAAAAGAATTTGATTTACTAGGAAAAAAGAAATCATGATGTAGACAAGTCCTTAGTTTTTTGAAAGGAATTGACAATAAAGTAAATAACAAGAACCTCTCACATTGGAATTGTGCTAGCATATGCTGCTGCATGCTACTCCTTTTAAGTGGCATATCCAAATTAGGTGCTCAGAACTATCAATATATAAGACATGCATTTTGTTCAAACAGATATAGAGCTCCAAGTGTGATATATTTGTGGTGCTGTTGAGGAATGATAGAGCAAATCTCTATTGGCAGAGCGAAGTAGAAAGCTTGGACATGCATGCTTCTGGTTTGCCAAAGGAGATTTGCCCTGCCATTTTTGACAGCTTTTGATTAAGACTAACACATCATATTAATTACTTTCTTTTCGTTTTCCATTTTCGGTCCGTGACACGTGTCCCATACTTGCGGTATGCTGATATAATTAACTTCATTTAGTTTCTTTCTACTTTGTTACTAATGGCTTTCCTTTCATGACAATGCAGATAGATATTTTGAAGATTGTTAATTGTGTATCATATGAAGACTCTGAAGAGCCAAAAGATTGTCCAATGAAGCCACAAGAAGAATGCACTATATTATGATGATTCATGAAGTTAACCGAAACACTAAAGCTTTATCTAGCAATTAGAATTTCTATAATGTACTGTTTATTAGTGAGAATTACTGCACAAATCTTATTCTTTCCTTTTAATAAAGAATTCTATCTTTATCAAACAAGAGTTTCTGCATAAACTATGGATATACTTTTATACTAGAGGTCTACATCTCTGGAACTTAATTACTTGTTGGTCAATAAATACATCCAAACACTGAATTATTGGTATACACTCATAATTTTTAAGCACTTGATAATGAATCTAATTTCAGAACAAAGGATTAAATATTTAGAACATTAGTACACTGACAAAGATTTGCTGAAGATTATAAGCAAAGACTATTATGATAAGAAGGCAATATTTAGAACATTAGTCCATTAACAAAATATTTAGAAGACAATTTCATCCAAAATCTTATAACAATCTGTATAAATCTAAGTCAACAATTATGCAGATCTTTACATTTATCACTTAACTCATTATTAATCAATGTCAAACTTCATAAATTTTTATACTAGTATTTTCAACATGCTATTTTTGGTGATATAGCACAGTATATTTGCATTTTAATCCTTTAAATTTTAAGTGCAAGACAATTTGATCTCACAAATCTTTAAATAACAATTTAGTCCCTTAAAGTAAAGAATGTTAGTCAATTTGCTCTTTTTCCCGAATTTAGCAGTATAATTTTAGAAGTGTTATGTTTGTCTTGACATGTAAGAGACTATTCAAAAACGTGAAGTATAGGCTACCCTTGATGATTTGGTTTTAATGGATGTTTTCTAAAGAGATGTTTTATTGAACGGATTAAATTGACTGATGTTCTTTACTGTAACAGTCTAAATTCTCATTCATAAATTTAAGGAACGAAGTTGCTCTAACCATTGAGTATCAAAATGCTAATTTACTCCTAATAATGGCATTGTTGATTATTTTTAGTACTAAGTTCAGTTTGAAATTGCAATATTAAAATTCTAGAGCTCTTCGAAACGGTATCTCAATTGAAATCACAGCTGCATCACCTGCATTTGCCAATATTTTGTCGCCATATCAAGGTTGGAAGCTTAATCGAAACTTGGAGTGGAACCGCATTCTTGGACAGCTTTAAAGAAGGGTAACAGTTGTGTAGTGCATATACTTTGTCTTCTGTCATAATACCAGTTGAGTGATGGCAACCAGAGACCAGAGCAAGTCGTGGCCAGAATACCATCCTTGCATTATGGTCTTGTTCAATTAAATGGCATGGCAGGGCAAAACAATGGTCAAGCACAAATCAAATCTGAGATACATAGACATTATTTATGCTAATTCACGAAACTTGTACAATAAGATTAATTAATTACTTCCTTCTGAAGTATAAACATTTGCCTTTTGTATGTTTTCATTGCTATATGACTTTACTATCTTTTAAAGAACATGCCATGCTTATAGATAAGCAACACCTCTGATTAACTATAGCTTAAAATTAATCCTAAAATTTGTTTAGATCCTTTGCATTACTATTATGTCCTTCCATTATGCAGCCCCTCACACTTTAAAGGGTCAAAAATAGAGGAGAATAAAACTTTTCTTTCGACAAGAGTAGAATGAAAACTTTAAACCAAGTGCAGAAAGTGTGAGTATCATATCATATAAAGCACATTAGCACAGCATTGAACTTTTCAGTACCTTACATAGAATAAGAATAAGCTTGTTTGGCAAGGAAGATCCGGAAGTATGTGCTCTCAGTCTCCCTTTATATCTCAATTTGTATTTTTTTAATAAAAATGTCAAATCATTGTTGATCTCATAAGATCATTGTCCAAACAATTGTTGAAAAGTTTGTACCTCACATCACAAGACGACCAAGACTTACCTTATATGTTGTTACCTGTATATTTCAGCATATCCAAAAATATTTTGTTCTTTGAAAATTTAAACTTGTTATACGATATTGCATGTACAGAATCAACCTTTGTACAAATGGGGACCATATATAACAGAAACAGTAGAAACAAGAAAGTTCCCTAGGAATAGTCCATGGCATATACCACTACAATTTTATTGCATCCTAAGTATGCTTAATTTGCAACAGAAATCAAGCAAATTGGTTAACATGCAGATGTAGGCTTCAAAGGAATCAAGGAATAACAGTGCAGATATCCTTTGACCGAGTTCTGCTGTATTACATGAGAAATGCTTTTCTGTCATATGACAATGAAAATTGCCCTGCCATTCAATTCAACAATACAACCAATCATCCATATTCAACGCTTCTTAATTACTTTCTTGGTTATTATAATTATAATTGTGGGTTTTAGGTGTAAAAAGCAAACAATCACTTTTCTTGCCTCTAGCTTTGTGGACATATATTTCTTTAGTTGTTAGTTTATTACTTGTCAATAAAGCTATGTCACGGTCAACTTTGTGTTGAGATAAACAACTTAATTAAGTGTTTACCGAAAAAACACGCTTGTCATGCAAGCAATTGTGTATAAATTATTTCTATTATAAAAGATGCAATACGATTAAGGATAAATTATTATATATCGCGAAAAAGTGGCACACGGTTTTTTCACCAGCTTTGTGCTTTCTGTTTTCCCTAATAATAACTTCCATGCACTCCACCAATTGCCATGTATCCGCTGAAGTGAGAATTATGATTGGTATTTGGTCATGGACAAAACTTAGGTACAATTTTCCGTATTGTTCTTAACTAAAAATACATCTTTTTTTTATTTAACAAACTTTGAGAATATTAAAGATTTGAGGAAATCATGGTGAATTTAGTTAAGAACCATACGAAAAACACTTAAGAATTGTACCTAAGTTTTTTCCTTTGATCAATTGGTTGTTCATGAAACATTCACTATAATTTTTTCGCTTGATATAGCACACCTCTGTTAACCTATTTTTTATTTTATTTTCGTAATTTTTTTAAAAACAAGGACTAAAAGTTGATAAAGTTTACTTAGGTACTACAGTTTTTTTATTTTATCAAAAGGTATTATAAAACTTGAAAAACAATAATTTTTTAGTGCAAAAAAAAAGGAGAATGGTAAATACTATCCTGAGATATTGGTTAAAAAACCAAAACAAAGTTTATATTTATAATTTTCTTAACTATTTTCCTGAATCACTGGTTAGCAAGACCCGATAAAATATAGTTAACACTTACCATTGCTTTTTTCTTCTTCTTTGGGTCTCCCCTTTATATCACGCATGCACTTTCTCACGTGGTGGCAAATTGCAACCAATAAGAAGCAAGAACTATTTGAAGCCTATGTTATATATGATCAGCGTCCCTAGTAACCTTGTAAGGTCATAGAAACAGTTTGTTGAACTTTCAAAAGAAAATTATTCTGAAACATATGTTCCATGTACCTTTCTTTGTCTAGATTCCATTTGTTGCTGCTAGTGACCTCCAAATAGTCTCTGAAGTTGATTTTGTGTATGCTAAAACTTGACACAGCATTCTTAATTAATTGAACAGATTCTAAACGCAAATTAGTATGTGTGGTAGGACCCACTTGTTGATTTGGCAACAAAGCAAATTTTCTCCGTATAATACACTTGACATAACATATTAGCTGTGACAAATTGAGAAAGATTAGTGATCATAGATTGCATAATTAGAGCAATGATTGAGGGAAGAAACTTTTTTCTCTTTGATAGAGTAACAACGGCCTCAAGTTATTGCACTTGCACTATTCTTCTTTCTCTTTCTAGTACGATTTGACTTTGTACTAAGGATATCCACTGTATTATGTCATTCCTAGATCAATACAATCATCTGGTTCCAATGTTACTTAACTGGAAAAATAGTGATACTGGTACTCTTACAATGGTGCTTTCATTCGTGACCTTATCACCTACGGAAGCATCATTAAGATAAATTGGTCAGAGAAACCGTCTCGTGAAATCACTTGGTTGTGCACAAGAATCACCAACCTTTATAGCCTGGAGGAATCGAAGCATCAGAACCATAGTCACACAGTTCACCATTCATTTTGGTATGGATTCGGGTTTGTGGTTCACAATCAAAGAATTTGATATGTGGAGATATACATATAGATATAGTCGGTACACTACTTGTGTTCATGGTGCATTCAAATATAATAATAGATACACTATAATTAAAAAACTATTAATTAAAATAAATAGACGATGGATAATATTAATACCATCAATAAAACTTAACATTTACAAACAAAAAAATAGTCTCAACTTGAACCCTAACGGTGAAAATACAAATCATTTGTCAAAGATAGAAATGAAGTGGCTGAAGAAGTCGGGAGTGGATTTGCCTTGTGTGAAAACTTTCTCCAATTTTCTACATTTTAAAATCTAAATCATTAAGTACACTATCTCTCTTCATTTTGACATTTAATTTCTCACATATATTTATTATTTAATGGCTAGGATTACACCGGACTCTCCAGTCACAGGAGAGGAATCAGTCCCGAAGAAGTCACACGTTGGTCATATAGTAAAACAATGAAAGGAAAAGAAGTTATAGATAGAGGAGCATACAACGGATATTTTTGTGTACACATAGCAACACATGTTGCGGTACGGTTGGGAGCTAGTGACTTTTCATTACCATCTTTCTGTTTGGTTATGGTGCCAGTTCTCACACCAAATGAAATTAGTTTAAATATTTTTTGTTTACATTTATTCTAGTACGTATGGGATTGGTTCGTTGGGTAGTCCGGTTTGTGAGAATTCTTCATGAATTTTTGCGTGCCAATTTGAAAAAGAAATGGTTCGTCTGAACCCATTCGCGGATCACTCTATAGAACAAATTGAGGAACATTCTATCACCGATGAATTTGCTTGAGCAAAGAATGTAATGATGGAACTAGTGAGTCCAACAAGTGGTGTCTGTGTGGACTATGGTGTAAATTTTTTGGAGATCGTTGGTTCAAACCTTGACGGATATTAATTTAACAAAATTAGGGCGTCAAAATTGCTACGATAACAAATATAGGAAGTCAAAAGTGCGTTTAAGCCTTTTTTTTTAACACTAACAACTAATAAGAGTCAAGTATTTTACGATTTTTTTTTTATAAACCAGTTTCAAAATGTGTTTATGTAACAACATACTACTGGATTGATATTGGATACCAGTGTAAAATAATTTTAGGAATACACCTCCATTAAACTCATTGATACAAATATTTCCTAGTGTTCAACATTTTCGAAGCAACAAATTTAGTGGGACGCATAACTTGATTTTTAGTGGGTACACCATTATATTTCGTATAAAGAATTAAACTAATGAGGCAACATCAAGGAGAGGGTTAATCTCAGGTCACGAGATAAACCAACGTTTAAATTTTGTTTGAAAATACGACTGTATTTAGGGTTCTATATTGTTTTGAATCCACCAATTCAGTACATGTGGCATTTTACAACAAAAAAAAAGTAAATAGTGGACTCGACTTTTAACTTTTTTAAACTCCGAATTAGAGAGACCGCAACTTTAAATTATGTCTACTCAAATAGTGTTTAAAAAGAATTGTAGCATCTGCAAAATAATTTTTAAGGGTGAAAAAAGTTGACACGAGTTATATGCATATACTGCATTACAATCAACGAGATCAAGATCGTCTAACGATGCAAAATTTAAATTTGGATTTGAAATTTAAAAATAAAATGAGATTCGAACTTGAAATCTAGATCTTTCGATCAAGATCAAACGACCTAGATATGTAGATTGAATGTATTAAAACTGCACTCAATCCAAATCCGAAACAAATAAGCCAAACTATGCTTAATATAAATGGGAAAACAAAACATTTTTGGTTTTAGCAATTTTGAATTTACATTATTCGATATATTTTATCAATTTAAATGAATGAATATCGTTTTTAAGTAAAAAAATGATGGGAAAATGCAAGTCCTTAACATTTGCGAAAATAAATGAAATAAGGGTGTAGATATCAGCAGTACCTAGTTTCAACAAACACTACTGTAGTGAGTGGCACACCTTATTGAAGAACCAATTACACCTTAACTTTTTGAAAAAGCAATTACACCTTAATTTCCATTAATGAAGCAAAATTGTGGGAGAATTGCTGGGCAAATCTCCTTTGGCAGGTTGCACACTCAAAGAGTATGGTTGCAATGCATATCATAGCCTGCCAAAGGAGAACATGCCCCGTAATGCTGCCACAAGTGAGAAAACACACACTCATGCATAATGAGATGTTACTGAAGAACGTTATTTATGACTTCCTAACAATGGGCATATCCTATGGAACAATGCCTTCATTTTGCGTTTCGTATGGTTTTATTCCTTTGTTCTGTAGATAGGAACCATTCTTTTAATTTGACGAACATTATTTTACCACAGATAGTTGAAAGTATACAAACATAAAAAGTAAAGTGAAAAGGATAAAATTTTGTTTCCCCACGTTTAGCATTGTATGGTACAGAAAGGTTGCATTGATCTCCTTCCAAACTCCAACAGCTTAAGCCCATCTTTGCAGCTGTATATAATAATTAGGCTTACACCAAATTTTATTTTTAAGGTTTGAAAATTTCTTGAATTCAATATTTTATTATTGACTATATGCTTATAAAAAAAAATTACACATAGAAGACAAGCATGCAACAAGCTACGCCGCAAACCTTTTTTGGATGACAAAATCAATCTTTTTGAAGACAACGTCCATGAACCTATGAGACATAGTGTTTCTGGTGATAGGAAGCGAAAAATGTCAAATGTAAATGGTATAAAAGCATGTCGATTGTCAGAATGCGTTTTCTCATGTTTGGCCACTTTACTTGACGTAACTTTAGGGACTGCTTGTCCCATCGTAAAAGCCCCGATCTCTAATCCCACAAGTGGGAAAACCTTAGTCAAGTCCATAGTGCATGTGTCCCTCCTACCGAGCCGTACACCAGAACATTCGTTGATTTAAGTGTCGATCTTCCATTTTGTGGATCAGACAAGAAGTTCACATGCGCCTCCTTCTTCACATATACTCTCGCTCGTCGAAAAATTAAAAAAAGGCATCCCTAAAAAAGTTATGCATATATTTGAAGTCGGAAAGCTGCTTATAATAAAATGTGTGTTTTCCAAAGGTATCTAGATACGCCTTACGACAAACAATATTGCACACCTTATCAATAGGAAATAATAGAGTCATAAGGCGATATTTGAGGATTGCGCAATGCTCTATTGATGACATATGCTGACTTAACCCATAAATTAGGACATCTTGAAGAAAATCTTGAGGATGTGCTTGCAAACCCCCAAAAACCGTTTTCTATCTTGTGGTCATGTCAAACATCACTTTTATTTCTTGAATGACTAATGTGATTTTTTTTACTAGAAATAAACGATGTTTATTCACTCTTATTTATATAGTACATCAATGCAATATAAATTCGTTAAAAACAAGAAGAATGAACCTACGAACAAATTTACAACATCTATGTTAATAGTATAAAACGGAAAATGGATAAGCCTTTAACATTATATATATGGCAGGTAACATGGACATAGTCATCAACCTTAACATTACACGTCATCATATATCTAACATCAAGACTTGAAGGAGGTACTCATTTGATAGTTGTGAAGCAAATTGAGGGACAATATTGCTATTTCAAAAAATAAAATGATGAAATTGATTTTTGGCAACAAGTTCAATGACCAGCAATCGTACTCGCTCTTTTTTCAGATTTTCATAGATACCTCTATCTAGGGATGGGCACAGTTCGGTTCAGAACCAAAACTGTGTGTGAACTGAACTGAACTATAAGGGAACAATTCAAACTGAACTGAACCGG
>Ga0315914_1000433_pt1 | contig 51480 bp, 24 predicted proteins | sample MpolenodulesMG_FD_203920 | JGI IMG/M metagenome (GOLD analysis project Ga0315914, IMG submission 203920) | Medicago polymorpha root nodule microbial communities from Los Angeles, California, United States - elongated nodules | ecosystem: Host-associated > Plants > Roots > Nodule | place: USA...
CTCTCTCTCTCTCTCTCTCTCTCTCTCTCTCTCCTCCTTCCACATCTCACACCCTCGGTCTCTCCCTTCTCAATCACCATAGTCATCGATTGTCATCATCTATTTGTTAGATAATGCATTACAACATTGAGTTTGGGGCTGAAAAATACTTCTTTTTTTTTATCAAAATAAATTATCCATTATGGGGGTGGGGATGAGGCGCGGATACCCGAATTCGTCGGAGCCGGGGATGAGATTCGACTTCTCATCCCCGTTGGGTATGGTTAGGATGGATAAGTATTTGTGAATATAGTATGTGGACGGGAAAGGTGAAACTTGTCCCCACCCTACCCCATTGCCATGCCTAACTATCGCTAAAGAAATGAGCTAATTTTACCCGTATATACAGACTAAATCTTTTGAGTTACAAATGGATTTATCAAAAGTAATATAAGCAAATTAAAAGTAACATGAAAATTATTTCTGGTCAAAAACTTGAAAAGTAAAATGAATATGATTATGAAGAATCACGAATCATCCAATTGTAAGATTCAAGTCTTCATAAAATTTTCCGGAGTCCAACTGTCATATAGGCCACTATGTATCAAATAGATTATAGATATCTATGGGTGTAATATCTTATCAACTCTCCACCTAAAATTAATTAAAAATAAATGTAGAGTTTTGACTTTCGAAACTCAACATGTCCATGTCCTCTGTTTTATTCCTGTCTCACAGATTTAATAAGAAAACAAATTATACACTAACATACGATTAGTTAATTTAACCATTTTTCTATTAATAATTAATTTGACCAATTCCTCCAAAAAAAAATAAAAAGTAATCTGACAAATTGAATTGGTTGATTATATTTTTACAGGTTGAATCGGTTGATTCTGGAACTTGAAATATACACCTTCGGTCACCTATTACAAAAACAATCATTTTTAATTCATTGAATAACTGATATATTTTATATATATCTTTTATTCAATGAATAAAAAAAGACAGTTTTTTCTTTTAAGGCTATGTTTGGTTCAACTTTTTATTAACTTACCTTTTTTTTAACCGTAAAAGTTGGGCCAAACATATTTTTGTAAAAGTTATAAAAATAATAAGTAGCTTAGTTTTAAGATGATTAATAACTGGACACTGATTTTGCGACAAAAATATGGCACCGTATGAGTTTCCATTCCAATACATGTGACACGTAACAAACACAAACCACACAAGTCTTCTCTCTCACACGCCCACGGTGGTCTTCATCTCTCACTGGCAAACGTCCACCGACCACCGTCGCCGTAATCACTGTTGCAACCGTCGTATCTTTCTATCGTAGCCACATTGGTTGTAATTTATTTTAGGATTTCCTTATTGGAATTTCTTTTACGTCGTAGCCAATAGTTTAAGGTTTTTTTTCCTTTTTACTGTACGAATGATGGTTCAAGTCGAACAATAGTTTAACCGATAAATACATTTGCTTATATACTTTATCATACTATTAAATCATAACGAAATAATTTAGTTATGTTAACTGAAAATTTTATATGATTTTCTTAATAGATTTTTTATTTATATCATACAAAATTTCCTTGATTTATTCATTTATATTTATTAATAGAAAGATGAGTTTATACAAATATTTTATCAGATATTTTTCTTAAAAGTATATTTTAAGCTGATTACAAAATAATAATAATTGCCAAACAACTTTATCCTTCTTTATAAAACACTTATTTTTTGTTTTAAGCTTAAAGTAGCTTTTAAAGTTGAAAAAAAGTTAGGCCAAACTGTACCTAAGTATTCTTCTTCACCTCTTCTTCCACTTCCACCTCTTTTCATTATTTGAGCCTTTAAACTTTCCAAGCCTGAGAGAAAAATCCATAGAAGGATCCTGTCTTGTTCTGTGAATTGAGAAAGATCAACAGCACAATCGATTATTTTGTCTCATAAGTCACTATTATAACTGCATTTTAAAATGATCCATTTAGAATAAAAAAAATCTTTGAAATGAATATCACAATTCTTTCATACAATTCAACTTGCATTCTCAGTCCCACTCCTCAACCACAAGTCAAACAAACACAACCCACAGAAAAATAACCTACCTCTAAAAGCATATTCCAAACCAAAAACCAAATGACTTCTAAGTGCTAAGTAGCAGACCAAACTAAAAGTAGTATGATCAACAACATTTACACCAAGTGGCAGTAACCAAAAGTAGCATAATCAACGAAATTTCTTCTAGGTGGCCACAGCCAAAACTCAATCTCTTCATTCAAATATATTAGTGACTAAAATAAACCAAAAAATCCTGGTCTCAAGACAGAAGCCAAGAAAAACTTCTCACTCAACGAAAGAGCCTTGAGAATCATTATTTTGTTCGGATTTTCAATCCTTGGCACATATATTTACAATGTCATCCAATTTAGGATGACCTTAAATCGGAATCATTTGGTTTCTCCATGAAGCTTCAAAACAAAACAAAACAACAATACTGAGTTGGTGTATAACACAACAGTCATTTACTGATAAAGCTAAACAAAACACAAGTGATGCTAATGTTACCCACAAATATGTATACAAAGTCTGCGCTTACTCTATCTCCATTTACATAACTAGTCAAGTGCATTTCATAAACAAGTTAGCAGAAGACAGAACAAAGCATGAGTTTTACTTTGATTGTACTTAGCAGTGGGATTAACAAAAGAAAGTAGTTTAGGAAGCTGGTTGTTAAAGGCATTATAAATTTATAATAGGGGTAAAGTACAGTTCACCAAATTTATAGTAAAGATGGACAGAGATTCTCAAAACTCTCTTCTGCATAGTACTCTTTCTATCCTCATTTTTCTTTCTTATAAGTTATAACAGAGCAGTAATGTATATTGTACCAAAAATAAAACCTAGTCCCTACCATATCAAAGAGTTCTAATGTTTATCTAGTTCACATTGCTTGACATGCATGTACAGTAAAATCGTGCATACAGTACTAGCAAAGACACAGTTTGGTCAGAAAAAATTAAAATTATGAAAAATAGTGCAAACTTTCTATAAAGAAAAGCCAAAGTTACTCATAAATATATGCACAATTAAAGAAAGTAACACCTTGGAGCCAGCCCTTTAGGGGTGAGCCTGCGCGTAACAGTAATAACTAATAATTGCTATCAGATCATCTTTTAAAAAATCTTTCTTTACAACTCATTTGCTATCACGTGTTCAAATGAGCCAAGGGTGAATGAGTGAAGGATCATCTATTAGCTTGTTAACAGCTTTTTAAAATCCAGATTGACTACAAAATTCATTATACAAATCAAAACTATCTTGCCATTTAGACATCTTCAATTTCAATAATGTGAATGCCTCTAAACTCTGCTGTTCAAACTTGGTCACAGGAGCATCAAACCGCAACGTAATTGGGCAAAGATCATCAAACATCTCTTCTCCGACAGATTCACTCTTCTCACCGGGCTCCTCACAAGACTTCTCCGAAACCTTAAAAATAAATGTATCATAAATGGTATCAGTATGAACAGAGTTTCCCTGTACATTGTCTATTTGACGATATGTCGAAAAAGATTTTGGTTTCAAAGAACCATCCCAATGTTCCGTTTTGTCATCACCAAGGGAGATTTCATGATCATCAGGGTGACATGAACCAGCAATCTCACCAGCCACCTGCATAACTTCTTTGTATTTGAGGTCAAGCTCTGCTTCTACTGAAAATTCATCACTTTCCGAACTTGAGTACCCATAGCGAACTTCATTAATCACAAGTAAAACAGGAAAAGGAATAACTGGACCCACAATGTCATTGTCGCTATGGGGCGATGGTTTCCTTAGAAAGAACGGAGGCAGCTGAGGAAGGTCTGGAACAGCTGAAAATTCTAAAGGTACCATATTTTGGTTGTGTGCAATGACTTCACGACATTCAGAATAACTCAAAAATGCTAACTGTAATAACTCTAAAGGCAAGTCGGTCCACAATTTTCTTAAGGCAACCTCATGGAAGCTTGCTGGTAGCGTGACATCTTTAAAAATAGAAGCAATTGCAGGAGATGATCTTGAATGGCCCAACCCACAAGCATTTAATTTTTTACACAATAATTCATGAACTTCTGAACAAAAAGGTGCCTCCTCTTGATCATCAGAATAGGTCTTTTCTAGTTTTGTAGTTAGGACTTGACCAAGATTACCATTTGCATAGGCACAGAGGTAATTCAATTTTAAGTAATGAAATTCTGAAGATTTGTATTTGTATTCCTTAACACTTAAGGGACACAACAAGTGTGACTCCAAACATAAATCTGCTTCGTGGCAATCTTCCAAGCTTCTAGCCATAGCCCTAGAGGCGTGATACCTCTGCAATTCAAACTTTCCTGACGACATTACCCTTACTAGAGTAAAACCACCATGTTCATCTGGTTCACAGAGTAAGGAAGCAAGGTCATTGCTTAAAATGCCAAATCCCAAAACCATCTCTTTCTTCAGCTGCAAATCAATCCACTCGGGAAGTGCATCCTTTGACAACTCTTCCCTGAACAAACAATTTCCACAATGACACTCGCGACTAGATAAATTGATTTCAGATGGAAGCTCCCAAGCACAGAATGTTGTGTTAATCTTTGAAAGCTTTGAAGTAATAGAACCTTTTCGAAATGATGTAGGTCCATAGCAGAAGATATTGAACTCAGAATTCCAAAATGATCCCAAGATAATGCAAAATCCCATTTCAGAAGCCAACTGAAAAGTATCTTTTTTTGAGTGGGATCTCAATGTAGACAAACTTAATACAGTCATGTAGCACGGTTCATCAATGCCGTGCCTCCATTGCAATACTGGCTTCAAAGGGTTCCTTACATCACATAAAACTAAAAGACTTCTAGAAGCCACAGTGAAGTAAAAGTTATCAGGAGATTCAGTACCAACCCTTGACAAGGCAAGAAACCGCTCATTTTCATCAGGAGCATACATCCGCAATGTCTCAATCTTCAAAAGGGAAGTAACATTGCATTCATTTGATCTTAAATCAACTAAAAATACAGCATCGTAACGCGCAACAATCAAAATCCTCGGATGCCAACTAAATTCACAACTAAGCCAAGCCTTGTTTTCAGAACAAGCGGAATCATTCCATGGTACTCTCAACCTAGTCCCTTTGAAAGTCTTCATTGAACCTTGAGCATCCACATCAAACAAAAACAATTGACCACTTTCTAACAAAACCATACTCTCTTCCAATATATGAGGACTCCAACAAGCATGCACAACAGCTTCCTTAAACACTTTACTTCTTCCCAAATAAGACATACTAGGGCTGTCCGAACTCAAATTATGTTTGACATCAAACCAACAAACAGAATAACGTGAAGAAGCCAACAAATATCCAATAACAGGAAAAGAATTGGGTTCACTGTCATCCTCGGTAACTGGATTCACTGACATCCTCAAGATACGGCTCGAAGAACCAGTAGAAGCTCGAAAAACATCGCCTTTGACATCAAGCCGAGTCTCCAACACCGAGTCCTTAACACCCAACATAAAAAACCCAATAGTTTCGTCATTGGCACCAGTTGGGAAGATAACAACAGCTTTTGGGGTGTTTGGGCATTTAAGAATTTGAATGCGGTTGTGAAGGAAATGAGAAACATTGTCATCAATGTCTTCATTAGTCGAATCAAATAGATGGGCAATAGTGGAAGCGGTGGAGGGAAGAATGGAAGGGTCAGAGGTTAAAAGATAGCGTTCGGTTAAGAGGTTATGTGGAAGGTGAAGAGAGGGAATTGTGGAAGAGAAAATAGGGGTTGGTGAGTTAGAATTAGGGTTAAAGAAGAGTGGACCAAGGGAATCAGGATCAGAATGAAGAAGAAGATTTGATACAGTGGATGCACCTATTGGGAATAGTGATTTCCATTCTTGTGAAAATTCCATTGCAAGTAATAATAATGATTGTTGAAAATCAACAGTAACCAAGATGATTAAAAACTGGTTTAGTAAATAAATCTGCAGAAAACAAAATCAGCAAGAAAAACTAATTATCAGAAAACAACTACATTTCGATAATTAAAACAGCAGCAATGTTTTTATCAGAAAAAAACTACGAAAATGCAATGAATCACATGAACAACAACAAAAAACAGGTAAGAAATGGAATTGAGTAAAGGTATTATTGTATGGTTATAAAGTAGAAAACGAAAAACCTATCCATTAATGAATCTATATGAGCAAACACAATGTTATCGGAATTTTTTAATGTGATAAGAAAGGAAAAAGGAATGAAGGGTTGAAAAACTTACTGTTGATTTTCGAAGCTCTGATGCTATTGGGAGATGGTGATGACGAGAGACAGCGGTGAAGATGAATTTTGTCAGTTTACCGGCGCGGCAGCGAGATGTGGCGGACTAGTTTGATGGTGAAGAGACGGCGGGAAGAGGGTTTAGTTTAGGGCTTTGGGAAAGAAACTGAGAACAAAGAAGAGAAAGTGAGAGGAAAATAAAGTATAAATCATTTAGTCAAAATCTAATATAAATTTTAAATATTTTCTTAATTTAACTAAAAATAGTTCTCTTAAAATACTAAACGCCATTTAACTAAAAAAAATAATAATGTAATTTTCAGTTTTTAACTTTTCTGCATTACTATTAACAAGTTGAACTTTGGTATGTGTATGTAAAAATGATACAAAATAAACAATTCAACCTTTCAAAGATACTAGAACATCGATGCACGGGTCCAACCAACGAATAAAACCGACAAATAAGTTATACAATATAACTAATAGTGCACACTAACAAACATAACATATAGTGCACACTAACTATACAACTTCTATTAGTCTGGCTAATAGCAGAATATAAAACATCGATAATGAAATTATATCATTGGTCATCTCAATGACTATGTTAACTTTATCATCGACTAAAAAAACAATAATGACAAAACTATATCATTTTGAAAGTGATTATGCAAAAACCTCGGCTGAAAAAAAAAACAGAAAGAAACAAACTTAAGCATGATTACATATCATATATTTAGTGAAGTTAATTAGCAACAATTAAACTTTAAATAAAATAAACAAAACAAAATTTGAGAGTTATATTCCTCAACTCAACAATATAGAAGACCTATTCATATATTTAAAGTAGTTAGCAACACTAAATTTATCCTTTATGAACTTCACAATCTAAAGAGTATAAAAAATAATTGTTTCATTTGGAAAATATTGTAGATAGCAATCCAAAAGATAAGTTCGAAGACCATTAAAAAAAGCGATAAGTCATAAGTAGATAGCAATCCAAAAGATTGAAGAAAGGAGGAAATCAATTGCATTGTAGCATGCAAAGAATATCCAGGTATAGATATGGCGTGCACCATACTCAATCCAAAATTTTCACACCAACAAACTCGCTATAAGCCTTGATCCTCCATCAATTACAACATGGTGTGTGATGTGATTTGAAACCATAAGTAACAACGAATCAAAAACTAAAATCATACTAAAATCAAACGAATTGAAATCTCTCAAAAAAAAATTGAATTGAAATAGTATAATTAATGTTGGAATCGTCAATGAAATTGTTATTGAAACTATTAATCAAAATTGAAATCGACATCAAATTGAGAAAAAATAAATAGAATAAAAAATTAAGACAATCATCTCAGATAAAAAATTAAGACAACAACACCACTAAGGTACGATTGAACTCCTTAAAAATAGATTGAATTAATTTTTTCGTTTACAACGCAGCTCAAATAAATTAGCCTAGATAGTAGGACAAATTGCAACTCAATTCAAATTAAGCCTAAAAACAGGGGATTAAGCTAGAAATGGGGAAGATTTTCAAAGCTTCACATATCACAATTAGTTCTATCAATTTTCAAGATGTTCATTAAATGCACTCATGATATACCTCATTAAATGCAGGTGAAACTTGCTAAGGAAGTTAGGTAAAGATGTTTATTTAGGAGGGAAATCAAACTTATGATTAGGGCTAAGCAAAAGCTTAACCTTATAAGCTTTTATAACAAGAAGAAGAAGACACTGTTTATACTTGAAAATCACTGGACAACACTCATAACTATTTATACTTGTGAGTAATTTTCTACGGTAAGTAAATTATGATCCATAGTAAAAATCTCCTATTGAATAACCCTTATTTAATATATGTTTGGTTTTGCGGTGATAAAAATGGAATTTGACTGAATAGATTTTGTAAAATTGGTTCAACTAAAAGTGAGTTAAAAGTAAAGTGATTTGTGTTTGAACATTTATGTAAAAGTGAACCAAATTATAAATTTATGTGTAAAAATCAATTCTAAAATCAAAAACTACAAATTCTAGCTTCGAATATAATCGATTCTGGAAACAGAATCAATTTTACTTGAAAACAACAAAACATGTCATAATCAATTCTACACCTTCAAAATCAATTATGGTCACTCTAGAAGTGAAACCAAACACACACTAATAGAGTGTTTGGATTGGAGTTTGCATCATGTTTCTCACTTTCCAATGCACTCTTGACGTGATTTTTGTGAAGCTACAGTTGCAAGCTTCTATGTATTCGTGAGTTTGTGCACATTTTGATGTTGTTCCAAAGAGGGGCTAAGACACAATATGGAAGACATAAAAGGATGTGCGTAATCAGAAGAGATGACAATGGTGGTTTGAGCAAAAATGCAAATGAGAGAGCATAGGTGTTCCAAAGCCCCCATAATTCAACCAAATAGACATCGAAAGAGCATAGGTGTTTTGCAAAGCCACACACCCAATTCTCATATTTATCTTGAAGCATCCCCACTGCAGCTAGCTGCACATTCTCACCTTGAGCAACAATATCTGAGTGAACGAACATACCACCATTCTCATAAAATTAGGTATGTTCATATGTTAGCTCAATTTGTCCAAACGAGCAACTAACTTGCATGCAGTTGCTTAGGGATCATCTTGGACTTATCTTGATCTAGTAAGTAGTACCTACCAAGCACTAGTAGGTCGAGTGAACCTCAATCTCAAACCTAAGCAACGTTATAAAAATATCTGCCAAACCTACATCCTCAACGACTGAAAGACATATATACGTTTAATGTCAATAGAAGGATAATTTTTTTTGAAAGGACCAATAGAAATATAGTTAAATTCCTTAAAAAAAGAAATATAGTTAAATAAGTATAAATTGATAGTTGTCGTTGTCACATCAGATGCTAACATGCATAAACTCTTATTTTAGAACAATCAATCTTATATAATGAATGTTTCACTTCTCGCCCATAGCGTTGGAGTGTGTCAACCATTCTTAAAGAGTTTTCCCATTTCTAAAATTTTCTCAAACAATTAAACACTTCAACTTTAGTGGCATATGATTTGAGAGAAGAGGGAACCGAAAGTAGAGTAAGGTATAGAGATGAATAGACCAAGACAAAAAACAATTCAACATTAGTAATTTTTTTTTTTAACAGAATAGAAATTAAAATAAAATGGAAAGGAATTACAAAACTGGGGGGACATGAACCTGACCCAGTGGACCACAAGCTCAAACCCAAAAGGGTGATACAACAAATCAGTACACAAGTGGTATAAAAAACAACTTTAAACAACACTACAACGGACAACCCAGCGCACCCACGTGTGGATGCGAAATCGAATTGCAAAAAAAGCGTAGAAGCGAGTGTTCAGAGTATCAAGTAGGCGTACAAATCGTATGTCAACACATAAACGATCCAAGATCCAGCAGCTCCCTAAAAACAATAGCAAGCAATCAAAGCACTTTCGGGCCCTTCAATCCAATCGTAGTCCAAAAGAATAAACGTTGGAATTCAGTCCACCGACGACATATGAAACAACCACAACGAAGGATGCAGTTCACAAGGTACGACAGATGACAACTACCGTCAACACGGAGTGTCTATGCACCTAGCCCTTTCGAGCAACATCTGGCGTATGTTGAGTCCATAAACATCCAACAAACACACATAGATGACATAACTGATACGAAACAAATCTTAAATCTGGAAAAACCAGATTAAAGATTAACAACAAACATAGATCATGAGCAAACCACCACCAGCACCTTCAACTTCCTCTCCCTGGAACAAACAAAGATAAAAAAACGAAAAAAAACAACAGCGGCTACCACAAAAATCTCGGAACACAACAACAGATCCGTAACGGACGCTCGATTACAACCATCCTCAACGGAGAAGAGCAGTAGGCACAACACGAACATGGAGAAAAAGCATTCGTGAAACACCGTCGCTAAACCGAACAGATCTGGCCGCGCCAAGAAGGCCTGAACTTCAACATTAGTAACTTAACAAGTGTATAACATATAATGTCATGCTATTTGAATTTTAAAATTAAACCATTTTAAATTAATTAAATCTTGTTATGTAAAATTATATTTATATAATCAGAAATACAAGTTCTTTACGTTTTCCAAAATCATTCTTTACATTTTCCAAAACAATCGATAAATAATATTTGGGAACATACATATCTATATATTTTTTTTTAGTGGCTGAGATTCGAACTCCGGACTTTGCATATATTATGCATTGTCCATACCAACTGAGCTAAACTCACGATGACATACATATCTCATATATAAAAATAAAGAAATCATTTTGTAGCTATTTTAAATAAATAAAATTCCTACTGACTACTACTAAGTAATTGTAAGAAGATACTGATACACTCAAGGAAAAGTATAAGCAAATAGCAAGACATCTCCTCACATATATTTTTGCATTATATTTTCCTACACCACTGGGAATATGTGGGGGTGAGATATCACATTTTCAGTTTCAGAAAAACAGCAAAATACAAGGTCAGATATTTACAAAATTTTGGAGAGCTCAAACATTGCATCAATCTTTGTACTTCTTCACCTTCCCAAATATCGGTCAATCACAAGGTTTTGGCCAAAGGTGGTCACCAAGCTGATTCAGGGAGCACAATCTATCATATTACTTTGTTAACTCTTCTTGCATCCATCTAACCAACAGAGACACAAACAACAGACAGCTAGCGAGTGGTGCGAGGTAGTGATGGTGGCTTGAGCTTTATTTTTCACCACTGCAACACTTTGAATTAATTATTCAAAGAACTGAACTTTGATGAAGACGGCCAAAGCTATTTGCAAGAAAAATGCTGCAATTATTGCCACTGAAAGATCATTTCCTATAAAAGACCGTAGGTTCAAAGAAACAAAGCTAGCTGAGGCAGCACCGGTAAGGATTATTATGATCCACCGAAGAATCTCAACTGGAATAAGCAATAGAAACTGAAAAATTCACGAGAAACAATTATTAGATAAAAACATGAAAGGCAATGCATAAACAAATCAAAACTAGCAAGCCAATATATGCTTGTGCAAAAAGGTAATGTTCTGTTGTCAATGCGAAAATGCGGCACGGCCAACTCAATAATTGGCACGATGCGGGAGCGGGGCGCGGTGCGGGCGCTATTTCAGTGGTTGCGGCCACTAATAAATTTAATACTAGATACCATACTATTCAAAAAGAAATACTAAACTACCTTAAACATTACTCAAAATTTCATGAAGTATTCATAATATGAAATAAAAGGGATAGAAAAATCGAAAATGGCTAATACCAATTATATACAACTAGTACAAGTTATTATTTTACTATTTATAGGTCCACTTTCCACTTTTGACATGCGCCAACGCGGCCTGACACGCGCCGACGCGGCCTGGTGCGGTGGTCCTGATTTTTCCGCTATAGCGGCCGGCGTGGCCGCTTTTAACAACATATGTAATATATAGTAATTTGCAGCATATAGTGATAAAACAACATGCCATACACAGAAAGCGGAAACTTACAGAAGACAAGATGAAAATGGTGAGGGAATACCCCCACAAGCACCAAAACCGTATAAGGTTAGCATTTGAACCCATATACTGAAGGAAAAAGTAGTATGCCAATGGGACCACTATCACATAGCCATATATAGACCATGCAGCCGTATTCACATAGCTAACATCAAAGCTCCATGATGTTCTGTTATTTGTATGTTTTTCCATAAGGTATGTTGCAAAATTTCCAAGTAAGGCAAGTACAAAAACCAATGTTGTTGAGATCCATATAAGCCCATACCTGTAATAATGGAAACGTATCAAGTAGAAAGTAATGAAGTAATACTTTCATGCTTTATTACGACAGTCTTGGACTCTATGTAGGAAAAGAGAATACAATAGTAGCTATCTCATTACTTAGGACTGGTAAAGACAAAATCAAATAAAATTAAGAATAGAATAAAATCACGGAGGATGAAATCAAACTTTTGTCGATTCTCTTGCATATCGCATTACCAGATATATTTATATAACAGGGACCGCTATAGATTCATAGTATATAATAATTTAACCCGCAAATGGAAAAAATAAAGAGAAGACAAATATTGCCCAGCTCCTTAGTAACTCTCTTTAGCTACTAACAATTTTAAGGTATGTACATGATTAATATTTTTGAAGATTTGAAATGCCATTAATTGCTTCGTTCCAATACAGCTGGATCAATATATTTATGGAATTGGTAGAAATCATCATTTCGATATATCTGCCTCCGTTATATGGCAAAGAATTAAAATGTAATAAAAAATATCAGAAATTTATACATTTTGGGCTAGGATGCTAAAAGAATTTGTTAAAAAGTCCATCATGTCTCCCATTAATTGGCATATTTATAGTTCCCATCCACCCTAAGTTTGCATAAAACAACAACTTATGTTTGCGTTATTCAGCAACCACTGACTTTCATTTTCTCAAATTCCAATTACGGAAGTAATAATTTTGCATGGGTCCACAATGGACAATGGACCAAACAGAAGGCAAGAAGAAAAAGGGGGTGGAAGTGGAAGAAGCAAAAGGCAAGTTTCACTTTCTCCCCATAAATGTTATTGTGACAGCGCAACTGAAGTTTTCCTCCAAGCACCACATTTGCTACGTGAAATCAAGATCAGTTTTGCCATTTTAGTTATCGAAAATGTAGCAGCAAAAATATAAAATGCAGAACTCACAGATCAGGGTTAGCATCTATCTTGGCAAAAAAGTCATCACCGACTGGATTCAAGGAACTTATCAATCTGTTCACGACAACATCTGTATCCACGTTGAAATACTGTGTGTACGATGAGACGCTAAAGAATCCCTGCCAGTTATTAGCTGGCTGTTGCCCAAAAGCATCTGCATGGATGAATAAGCCACGGAGCCGTGAATGATTAATATAGCATAGATTGGTAATAAAAATGTAAGATAACAACCATTCTCTAATCAGGCTACATGATCAACTGTCAGTATTAATCATCTATCGGCCAAAGTATGCAACTGAAAACAAGCTCATTCAAAATCCAGAAAACAAACTGCGTAAAATACTGCAACCACATGCAACTATTAACTGAATAAAGCCATAACTAAACATAGTATGTATAACACCTTATTCAACTGGTTTAGACTTTAGATCGCTCGTTGTCTAAGATAGGTAAAAGCCTAAAATTAAACAAACAAAAAAGACTCTGCGTGCACAATAGCGATCAATTCTTAGCTTATTAAATCAAGGCTCTGCCCAAACATCGACTACCAAAATGTTTTGTTTTTCTCCTCGCAAGTCATAACCCCCTCCCCAAAAATGGACAAACGATATACCAAAGTTTCTAAAATGTGAAGCCATAAAGTATATAAATGGGTTTTAACTTTTATCAAATAAAAAACCATAATAAGCTACAATTTATCAGCTAATTAAGTTTGATAACATTACTTACCAGTTGGAGTTCCGAGAGTTTGATATCCCTGTTGTCCGCCTCCGCTTCCGCCTCCACCTCCACTGTTGGGAGGGAAAGTTTGCATATTTGCATAAGGGACTACATGTTAAGTTCATAAATATTAGATTATATCAATTATCAAGTGTCGCAACTTATTAATCCTGTACTAAACTTTATTAACCATAATTTAAAGGCAATTAACTTGGATTTTTAAGTATTCAAAGCTACATGCAATTGAAACACCTAAAAAGAAAAACAATGATGTAATTTGATACCTTGATTGTTTGAAGCATTCTTTTGATCAACAATGACAGCCTAACAATCAGATAACCATAAATATCCAATTTATATTTGAAAAACTAAAAACTAAAATAAAACACTTTAGTTGCAAATTGAGATTAATATGAATACTCACTGGAACTGATCCGAGTAAATGGCTTGTATTGCTGCTACTGGTACGAGAATCTTCCTCCATAGGAACCAAATAATCGCTAAGATTAATTAACAAAAATGGAAATTGAAATGCGTTAATTGGAAAAACGTAGAATCGCTATAAACCCTTGACTTTTCAGGTTAGTTCAGGTGAAACTGAAAAAACGATGATTTCATATTGGGCCCGTGGGCCTTGTGATGTCAGTTATGAAGCCCATATAAAAAAAGATAAAAAATGTCTGAGCCCGGGTTCGAACCGGGGACCTCTAGTGTGTGAGACTAGCGTGATAACCGACTACACCACCCAGACATGTTGTTGTCTCCTATTTCAATTTAAAGTTTATATATCATGTCAATAATGAATTATTTATATTATAAAACATTCCAATTCTGGTTTTTATTTTTGAACATTAATAAACTAAATCATTTAATTTGTATACAATCAAATTGTATGCATCAAGTTACGTTGATTTTTAATATAGTTTTGTAAATATATATTTGGTGTGATTTGATTGGAATTGGAATGTTTGTAAAGAAAAATTAAATTGTTAGTACGTAAAAATTAATCTTTAAAGTAATATAGAAAAGTGTTTGATAAAATAATTATGAATAATAATATTACTCTAGTAAAATTAGATAAATTAATGAAATAAGAGATTTTTTTTTTTTTTTTATATGTATGGAAATAAAGAGCTTGTTAATCCTCCATGAGGTAGGTGATGGTTCATTGATAAGATCGTATTATAATTTTAAAGGATGAAGTTTAAATACATAAATCACTTCTTAAAGCATGAACTGCGAAAGAATATTTTTCTGCTTGTTTACAAGTGGAACAGGCTTTCCATTCAGCACAGCCAGTTCTTCACCATCATCATAATGCAATTTCCACATCACCTTCCATTTTTCCAGTATTATAAACAGTATAATGTATATTAAGTGAAGTGAAGTCTAAGTATCCTCTATAAACCACTATAAAATTATGGTTTATAAAATTATAGTAATGAAGTGTAAAAAGAAGATCTCTCAACTGGTTATGCATCTCATTTTCACTATTTTTTTTTATTTTATTTTTTATGATAAAACTAATATATAAATTTTTCAACACTTTTTTCAATGCAATACTTCTTAAAATAAATATGATTGGAGTTAAATATTTTTAACAATCCAATGATTATGAATTAAATCCAATTGTTTTTACATTTTAGTTAACTTTATAACAGCAATACAACCCAAGTTTGTCTACAAAAAAATAGCAGTCCAAGAGGACCATTAAATCCATTTAAAGAGCCAGATTTATGAAGTATAAGATTACATGCAAGTGCAGCAACTTAATCTCCCCCCTTACAATCCACCCTTTTTGCTTTCAACTAGAATGAAATTAAGATCGAAAGACCCAACAACTACATCCAAGCCTTATCCAACTAAGATTGAAAGATCCCACAAAGAAAATTACCGAGCTGACGCCGATATAATCAATGAATCCAGCAAATGTCCAAAACCAAATGTGTTTTTGTGCTGATAACATTCTATTAGCATTTTCCAATCCACTCTCAATGAGCTGCGAACAACACAGATACCTTGTTGGATATTTGAGAATAATAGTGGCACTTCCTTACATGGAAATCAGAAAATAAACAAATCTTTCAATTTAGTCCAAAGGATCACTTCTTGATCAATTTCAACACATCACCAATAAGATGTATGGAACCAGTTACAAGGACCTGATGCATCAACAGCACAAATTTTGCAGTCAGATCATATATACAAGAAAGCATAGAATATAAGGCAGCTAATCTTTATCGTCCATATAAAACTTGGACGGTCAAGACTATCTCCTCTCATTTGATATGTTCCTTCTTATAAATAAAAACTCAGCCCTTCAAATATAAGGTATCAATAACTAACATAACTCTGTCATATCAAATAATCATAAATCTTCTCTAATTTGATATGTACCTTTGTAAATAAAAACTCGGTATTTGAAAATACGGTATCAATAACTAACATAACTCTGTCTTATCAAATATCCACAAATCTTCAGTGTAAATATGTAACTATTGATTAATTTTACCTGAAAGCGAGTTGACTGGTTTTGTTGCACTCTGTCCCTAAGCCAATTGATAACCAGCGGCAATGAGGAAAACACTGCACTGTGTTCACAATTGCTGACACTCATTTCCATACCAGCTAATTCTTCAGAAGCTGCACCATTATTCTTGCCTGCTAGCCACATGACGCTAAACAGGTTAAGGTCTTAGTATTTCTCATGAACTCGAAAAAAATACAATTAGGAAGAAAGAAAGAGGAAAACATCTCAAATAATCAAATTTGTGGATTAGAATTCTTTATAATTTGCATGCGATCAAACAATACCTTTGTTTCCTTGCATGAGATTTTCCCATACTCTTTGTAGAGTGAACTGCCATGACAGGTCAATGTTAGAATCACTTGGTGTTAAAGCATGGGATCCAATCTTGTGGTACATTGATAAACCAGGCACGAATAGCGCCTTCTTGAAGTACACACCTGCAGTTTCAGTCCAGTTATTTAATTCTTAAATCAGAAAAAAAACAGTCTCAAATATAAAAAGCATCCAGCATAACATTTCACCCTGATAGACCCAAACTATCACTAAATTAAGGCTTGTTTGGATGGACTTATTTGAGCTTATCACTTCATCTATTAACATAAAGCATACGTACATGTGACTGTTTGAGAGACCTTCCGGAACAATTTATAACATGTCCATACGTATTCCCATTAGCTCTCCAGGATAGCTTATGAAAACAACTTGTAGTTTATATGAAAAATAGATTGACTTTATTTTATCTATTGTTATAAAAATAACATATACATGAGCACTTACATGATAAGCACTTAGGGCCTGTTTGGATTGACTTACTGGAGCTTATCTACTGGCATAAGTTTTGTGTGACTGTTTGGGAGAACTTAGGGAAAAAGCTTATGACATTTTTCTTAAGCTTATTTTCATAAGTTCTCCAAGATAGCTTATGAAAACTTATACCCAATACAAAAACAATTTAACTTTATTTTATCTTTTGCTATAGAAATAGCTTCTGTAAGCTTATGCATGATAAGCTCTTGTGCTATAAGCTGCAAATAAGCTCTTTATCCAAACAGGGTCTTATTTAAATTGTTTATCCAAACATGACCTTAATCGAGGACAAAGCCACTTCTTTGATAAGTATTCATTAGTCAATGAATATTTTGAACCAATACCGGAGGTATGTTTATTTCATGGCTGGAAATTACATTCCTTGGAATGATATTCCCATGAATAACATTCCTACTTATGTGTTTGGCAAAAAAACATATTTCCCAGGGAATGTTTTTAAAATTTGTTTCATTTAAAAAATATAAAAACAAATAAAAATGAATGTGAGTGGTAGTGAAAAGTTATAGCTAGTTAATATTTATTCCCATGGGAATGTTATTTCCACTCTTAAGCATGGGAATAAAAAGCGAAGAAATTATCTGCAAATAACATTCCTTGGAATAACTTTTTTAAACTCGAAACAAACATGGGAATATTGTATTTCCAATCTCGCATTCCCAGGAACATTATAAACCTTGAACAAACACACCCTAAGCCATTACAGAGTAACCATGTAGTAGGAAAGTCTAGAGATTACTCGCCATGATCAGCACAAGTTTTCATCAAGTGAGGAAGAAGTAACTGAGGATCGCGTACAGACATACAATTGAACAGCAAAATCTGCAAAAAATAAAATAAAAAAATCAATGACTTCAATCAAATTATTAATGAAAAAGGATCACGATTCATACATTTAGCATTTCTATCCTATCCCACCATTTTTTTCCCATTCTGTACACAAGTCATATGAATCACTTTAAGAGCTTATAGTTATGAGCTTATGATCCCCATTCAACAAAACATTTTTTTCCCTACTACCAACACAATTTAGTTATTCTTATTTTGTTTACTTCACTAGTAACATTCTTTTCTGTCCATGCAATACACTCAACAGAAATTATGCATCAGAGGTAACCAAAATAACAAATTTGTGGACATTCATCATGACCACTGATTTCTCGGAAAAACATTAATAACAGCTTATTTACCAACCTGTGCAGATTTTTGTGCTTCACCTTGGTGCGTCTTCACCACTTTATTTGAGAACTTGGAATTATCAGCTATCTGATGAAACAAGGTCTGGTTCTGGTCTTTGATTGCAAGAGAAAACCACTTTGCACATGCTTCCATGCTTTCAGGACTATGAGCCCCATCTAAAAAGAAGACAAGTTCATTTGAGATTTTGTTGTTGACATGTTCGTCACGAACAATCTGAGCCCTTCCTTGCAGACTTGCAGTTGTTAAACCGTTAATGAACTGCTCTGGCAAAGTGTGTTGCTTCAAGCAGGTAAATAAATCAACTCAGCAGGCATGACAATAACAATACATAAACACAAAAGGAACGGCGGTTAAGAAACTGCCTTTAACATCTGGAACTTACAATCTGTTTCAAATGAGACTCTTCAAGATGGCCATTTATATTCATCCATGTAGAGCATAATGCAACAGCAAGACCAGCATTAACATATTGGTGCTCACCTTCAAGCCCTAATTTTAAACCATTTAGTAATTTGGCATCTAACGGGGATGTCACTTGAAGAGGTACCTACAATTAGATAGATATTCTCAGCTGATTGAATATGAAAACCAGAGATGAAAGTTGATTTCGCCTCAAAAACCAATTCTAACTTAAAGCTGGGATTTAGAGCTTTTGTTTCTACAAGTGACTTTTAACCTTTAAATTATTGTTCAATTCACTTTTACATAAACTTTACATTCAACTCACTTTTAGCCAAAATCAATTTTACAGAATCAATTAATTCAACTTTACATTCAACACACACTAAACCTATTCCAACTAGGGAACACAAGAAAGATCTGAATTTGATGTTGTGAATCTATTAACTTTCAAAGGATCCTTGACAAATGTAAAAGTACAGAGAATGAAGCCACAACTTAATTAAATGAAGCACGAGTATGTATGGCCCAGCATGTTGAATCTAGTCGAAGGAATTATTTTCTTTCAAAGTCAACACAAATCCAAGTAATGTGGTTCTCACGATATATCATCATTTTGGCAGAATAAATAGATATACAAACAGGTAGGACAAATCATTGGTCAAGACAATTAAATAATGTACATATTTTCAGACAGTTAATAGTTCAACAGTAAAATACATAGACGGAAGAAAATACGTGAAATTTTCTTCCAAATTTTGATCTGGTGTAATATGTTACATAAATGAATCTAAACCGATGACCATACTTTTACATTTTTATCAGTACATGAACTGACTTGTACTATCTTATCTGACTTTGAAATAGAAGTAAGCACGTGAAACAATGTACTTACGTTCAACTGAGAAGCCTTCTCTTTAAGTACATCCATTGCTTCATCAGGTTGAGTCACTGTAAATGCTGGAATTTGATGCTACATAAAGTCAAAATATATAAAATAAATATAAGGAATGAAAAGAAATTTCTAGAAAAATAATAAAGGATAAAAAAAAGCACAGGGTGATACAAGGAAAGACAGGAAAGTGTAAAAGATAGATATAATCACAGCTGTGTTGTACATAAAATTGCAATTCCCAATACAAACTTTGGAGCTTTTCCAGTATTTTTTTTAAAAGGGAAAACCTCTTTACTATTAAGATGCCACAGTGGAGGGTTCTAGGGAAGGGTCTGACCTATTATAGCTCCAGTGTAAGCAACATTACTAACATTTGCAGGATATTGATCTCACAACTCTAACGAACTTGGATTGCCTGTAGTCACAACACATTCTTGCAGTCAGCACATTGGTTGCTGTTGGATTGAGATTGGACAGTCCAAATTTGAAGCTCGGTATTTTAGACTTTAAAAAAATTAAAATATGTTTGCTTTTGCACTGCCTGATCTCGATCCAACGACCACCGATGTGTTGACTGTGAAATTGTGACTGCAGGCAATCCAAATCCAACTCAAACTCCTGAAATCCAAATCAACAGAAACTCCAACCAATACACCATGACTCCTCTTATTTTCTTCTACTTATAAAAATTAAATAAAAAAAGAAAGAAAATAACATGTGTGTGACTTCTATATTGGTTGGGTGTTGGATGTGAGACACAGAACTCTGGTTCAAAGTGGAGGCCATCTCCTCTTAACAACCTGGCTTTTACCTGACAACTTGGTGCTATAATGCACCTTCTATGACAGGGTCCAATGAAGGGTTAAAACGATTGAGAAGATATTATTTTACTCAAAATATTACCTTTAAGATTCCCGCCTTCTCACCAGCAATTTCTCCTAGAGTATTCCCTGTTAATAAAGTCAACCAGACAGAGGTAAGCCCAAATGGTTGAACAAATCAGTGAGTGTGCAACATGAAATTCAGCTATATTCTGATAATTCATATTCTTGGACATAAATAATAGGACAATGAAATTTAACACAGATTGTACATTTAATCAGGTTACAAAAAAAGTTTAATCATTCACCTACGTAACTATCCAAGATTTATAAGTTACATTCTCCACGTACTATATACTGAAAAATGAGATCACATTCACAGTTTTTTTTTATTAATTCTTATATTTGTTGTATTGGCAACAAACGTTGTGCCAAATATGAATTCCTTTTATTTAAAATTTCAAGTTACTTTACAATTTTCATGAGCAATAGGTGTGCTGTAAATTATCAACTACCGGAATTACAAAAAGAGAGTTGGCGGGAGTGGAAGAGCACTAACCAAGAATTTCCATGTGGTCATACCCAAGAGAAGTTATACCACACACAATAGGTTTCTGCACCTGAAATATAAAACATCTGCATGAGCATGCTCTAATTTAAGTTCGTAAAAAAATATGTATTCAAGTAAAGCAATCTTATGATGGTAGTTAAAGGCCAACACACTTATGCTGAAATGGCAATTATGCATACCACATTTGTTGCATCGTATTTGCCACCTAACCCAACCTCCATTATGCAAACATCCACCTGTATAGAATTTAAAGTAAAATAAAAAAGAAATATGATCAGTATGAAAACAAGTTTGCATAGGAATTTAAAGCACGGGGGATCAAACCTGCTCTTCTGAAAATATCTTGAAGGCGAGTAAAGCAAGGAAGTGGAAAAAGGTAGGCATTGGAACTTTGTCACCGGTTTTTTCCTGTGCATCACCAAGCTAATATAAGATACCACTTATAGAAAAGCACATCAAACCACAAGTCCTTTTTTATAATTCTGTAACTACCACTTCAAAGAGATCACTATGATGATTAGCGATGCATGGATTTAAGATGGTATTACTGTTTTTTTAATGGAAAGATGGTATTACTGTTATGCAACACAGAAATTGTTATTGTTACATAAGTTCATTGTGCTAGAACCACCATGGCGAAAATTAACACCATTTTGTTAACTGTTCCAGATGACACTCAGTTTTACAAATATTAACACTGACCGCTAAACCTTAGTATTTTCTCTATCAATTATCTTCTGAAATCCATTCAAGTAATAACTCAAAAAGGAAGAAAAATGAAATGGCTGCTAATCACTCTTTAATGTTACTGCTAAACTAGTTTATGGACCTGTAAAGATTAGGTGGAAGAAAGTTACCACCAGTTCAAATAAGGAATGAAATTTGGTTCAAATTCAAATAAACAAAAAGGGGGGAAAACAATAACCAAGTTTTAAAACTAGGCAAACCTTCTGCCAGTAAAAAATTTAATGATGCATTTATTCACGAAATATACCTTTAGTCTATCATAACACCACCAGAAATATGCTAAAAATTTCTCTTCACAGATTTCCGCACTGCAGAAGTAACAAGAGTAGTGCTAATGAATCATAGCATAATAGCCATGCTGCAAAAGATGAACTAAAAGGCAGCATATGATGTATTTTAGTAGGTTGATGAGACTTGGTAAAACATAGAAGGACAAGAATGACGATATAAGAGTGAAAATGATTCAATGATTGAGGTTTTATTTATAGGGTGAGAGAGCTTCATAGCCTCTATTACATTCTGTTACAACAGCATAAGTGAATGTGCTTACTCAATAACTATAACGTGAGTTGCCATTTTAACTGCACAGCTAAGAATACACATAACCTACTACTGCTATTGACACACTGCAAGGTATTTCTTATTAAGTCAAAGTATCATATTGCAAGCCCACAATTGTTAATCTGTACATATTTGGGTCTAGAGCAAAATCAGCTCCAAGTTTTCTCAATTTGTAATTGCTGATAATGGGAATGCAAAGCTCGTGGATACAGTCATGTGAGCTCAATTGAGAAGGTCTCAAATATACTCAGATAAGAAGAGAAAGATAGCACCACTGGGTAGGTGTTCAAAGTCAGCTGCAAGAAAATAATCCAGAGCTCCGAACTTTGTAAGTGCAAACTTAGAATCTAGCGTACTGATGAGTGAAATAACGAGGGAAAAAGAGAACCTCGTGATGATAGTGTCATCAATGTACGTTAGATCATATATGCAGGTACTTCCCTTTGAATAAACAAAGAGAAAGCGGCCACGTCTACTTGAGGAGAGGTCAAACCACATCGATCGTGATGAAACAGAGGACATGTGTGAAGCCTACGAAGGTGAAGAAGAAACTTTCAAACATTTACAGGATGCCTCTAAACCAGTAAATTGGCAATGCTTCCCTAACCAAGCTTCTTGAGCCGGAAGTGCTCTATCTCAGTGACAGAATAGGATCCACTATATCATGAATCATAGTGACAAAAGGGGGATAGTCTTCATGGAGACCTTCAAGAGCGTCATTGAGATTATGGAATCAACAATAGCTTTGATGCGAATAAGAGTTCTGAAATTGTGCAACCTCCTTACTTCATGCTGCACAACTTGGATGGAAGGTGTTGCTTTCAACTCAGTTCTATGCTTGTTCCTTCTCCATATGAGATTACTTTAGTGGCTCTATGATATTCTGCTGTAACGGCATATCTGGATGCGCTGACTCAGCAACTGTAATAACAGTTGTTATAACTAATTGTACAGCTATGCACACAATTAAGCTACTATACTAGTATGTACAACTATACAAGCTATTGCTCTAAATAGCTGCTAATATGAAAGATTAATTTTGTTACAAACCATTATTAACGAATTAATCAGAATTCATAGTCAATTATATGACCCAAAGCAAAGTAAATGACAGATGGAGATTATAAAAAATTTAATAGTGGCCCATCAAAGAAAATGAATGAATTCAATATGCAAAATAACACAAGTTGAATACTTAATAAAGTCAATAAATACATCTGAGACACTCACCCATCTAAACGAAATCTTTCTCGTATATCAATTAGATGAGGAGAAGTGAAAAGGCCAGTGCGAAAACCACAGTTGCGCAATATAGATTCTGTGAAGGTGCATGTAGATCCCTACATAAGCAAGGTGTAAAATCAAAATACACATTATTAGCCATTACGGATGCAAGAGTAAAAATACAAACTGAAAAATAAAGGCAATGTATAAGAGACCACAAACTACCAACCAACCACATCAATTATTACAAAAAGTTTGAACCTCTCATTGAACAGTATGAAACACAAACCCATAAGATACATTATATTCATTTTCAAAAGTATTAATTTTAACCACTAAATTCATGGACTTTCAACATGGTTTCACTTTTTCCGAAGTAATGATCCATAGAAGTTTAATGAAAGCACATGAAGTTAACTTCAAAAGCAATAATTTTAAAGTCATAGCAAATCAAACTAAGTATATTCAATCATGGTTTAACACTTTAACTTCGAAGCAATCATTGGTGAAAGTTTAATTAATGAAAGTACCTTCCCTTTAGTACCAGCAACATGGATAATCTTCAAATTCGAAATCGCCTCTTCCAATTCAAGTATCTATCAAATCAACACCACACCATTGTTAACAACACAAAACAAGTAGACAATTTTCCCAACAAAGTGACCAAATATATTGAAAGGCGGTCTTTTTAGCACTGACACTCCAGATCGAAAGCATGTTCGTATAACTGTCCCATTTGCATTCAACAACTAACTAATTCATTTTCTTAAATTATTATTGGTATCAACCTGTCAGAGTGTGTTCAATGTTCATAGAAGCCAATCCACAAACACTTTACATACCTTTAAGTACTCGAATAACACGAGGAATCGTTCTTCCATATTGACATCACCAACACGAGTGCGTTTAGTAATCAAAGATGACAAGGCTTCCAATGCTTCTTCATATGGCGATGATTTTGGAGACCCATTATCTCCCTCTGTAAATCAAAGTCAAAAGAAAATGACCCAATTATCCAATCAGCATAAAAATTTAAACTTGAGCTGAAGCAGAACGCATAAAGGTTAAAATATTAGAAGAAGCGAGATTTGAAATTGAATACCTTGAGCCATGGTTAATTTGGAAGAAGTGTGAAACAGAGAGATTGTGTATTGGTAGAAAGGATAAGAGAATTGTTATTATAGCGTGGAAAGGGGATTGAGAATGAAGGATTAGAAGATTGAAAGAGTGGTCTTGGAGGGATGAGGAAATGGTGGCAGAGCATTACAATGACATTCTCATTTGTCTTTAAGCGCGCAGTTTCTGTGTGTTGTACTTGTAGTAGCGTTATACTATGAATCACCTAACGTTTGATCTTGATCAATGGTTGTTGGATTGTCCCTTCCTTGAGGGTAAAAAAAAGTACTCAGTTTCTCCCTGTTTAAATACTTGAATTTTGTCTCCCTGGTTGGCAGGACAATGCATTATTATATGCAAAGGCCGATGTTCGAACCCCGGACACCTTACTTATTCACTTTAAAAGTGAATTTTTAACCATTAGACTACCTAACAAAAAACAAAAAAAATACGTGAATTTTTTTTAGTGGCCAGAGTTTAAACTACAGACTTTCCATATATTATACATTGTCTCTGCCACTAGATGATTTCAAGGAAAATAATAGTTTATTTTTCTAAAAAAAAATAGTTTATTTTGATTTTCAGATCAAAATCAAATTAAACCAATTAGTTTTGTTGGTTTGGATTCATTTACTCTTAAAAACCGAACCAAATCAATCTATCTATTATACTCTTACTTTAAGAGTTTAATGACAATGCATTGTTTTGTACCGTTCGTGTAAATTAGTTTACACTCATATTCAATGATAATTCACCAAATGACGAGTAGAGGGTGGGAAGATGGTCGCGGTGCCTCGGTGTGGAGGAGGCGCCTTCTTGCTTGGGAGGAGGAGAGTGTTACAGAGTGTTTGGCTTTGTTACATAATATTGTTTTGTAGGATCATATACTTGATAGGTGGAGGTGGCTTTTTGATCCTATTAACGGTTATTATGTTGAAGGCACGTACCATTTCCTCACGCCAATAGATGCACCTCCTGAAAGGGGTATATTTGATTATGTGTGACGCAAGCAAGCACCGCTAAAGGTATCCTGTTCGCTTGGAGACTTCTTCGCAATCAACTTTCAACCAAAGATAACTTGGTCCGGCGACGAGTCCTTCATATTGACGATAATGTGTGTGTGGACGGTTGTAGGTCTTTGGAAACTGCGAATCACTTACTTTTTGGCTGCGACTCCTTTTGCAGTGCGTGGTTATTGGTTTTCCAATGGCTTGACCTCTCCTTCGTCGCTCCATTTGCGGGTCGTGATCGTTTTCTTTAGTTCAGGCACTTAGTGGGGTTACCGCGTTCGTCTCTTTCGTTCCTTAAAGCTATCTGGCTAGCTTGTGTCTGGATTATTTGGAAGAAGCGGAACAATCGAGTTTTCCATCAAAAGGCTTTGGATTCACATAGCATAGTGGACAAGGTGAAACGACTATCATTCCTTTGGCTAAAGTCTAATATGCTTACTTTCGTCATCAATTATCATGACTGGTGGCGACACTCTTTAGTATGTATGGGTGGTATGGTGTAATCTTCTTATCATTATGTTTTTTCTTCATTGCAGCGATCTATTTGTAGCACCAATGACTTGAATTTGTATTTTATCTTGAGTGATTCTCTTTTGCACACCTTGTACGAGATGACTCACCTTCGTTGATCAATATATTCCAATTTACCTTATTAAAAAGTATAAATAATTAAATATGCAAATAATAAGGAACATGGACTAAATACTTTATAGTCCTTGTCTCTAATAACTAAAGGTGCAAATAATAAGGATATTTTTTTTACACCTAAAACAAATTGACAAATAAAACGTGTTACGTGATAAATGTGATACATTAATAAAAAGAAAGATATGAAAAAAAATAAATAATAAGGATATTTTTTTGACACCTAAAACAAATTGACAAATAAAACGTGTTACGTGATAAATGTGATACATTAATAAAATGAAAGATATGAAAAAAATATATTGAATAAACATAGTATTAGATTTTTTCGAACAGCTAGTTTTTTTTTTCGGTTCGTCACTGGCACTCATTGTGTTTGAGAGAGAGACTAGGTTTTCTGGTAATCTAATCTATTTCATCTTCTTAAAAAAAAAATTAAATAAGTCTTTTAAGTTGTTAATTTTTTTGGAGATATTTTAAGTTGTTAATTTAATACATCGTTATCCTTTTAAGAACCTATTTTAAACTTAAAAAATTAAAAAACTTCAAATAGATACGTTAAATTAACAATTTAAATGATCTATTTAAGACTTAAAGTACTTATTTAAAACTTAAAATACGACTAATTCATCAAACTTTTTTTGAAGAAGTTAAACTAATCTATTCAAATTGATATAAGAGAAAATCGAAACCAACACCCTTAAAGAGAAGCATACTTCAAATCCAAGATCCAAACTAACGGCTACAAATCAACCAAAGCAAATTAGTAATCCGTCGGACCAAAAAATTATTTGGCCTCTATTAAATAAAGTAAGGGGTGTTTGACCCGTTTCTTGACGCACTGGTGTTATTCGTGGTAGGACAAAGCACTGTGTATCATGTACTAATAAAATAATCTTAAAAAATAACTAAATCATGACCATGATGCATATTGCATATACATGTCAAGTTCAGAGTACAAAAAGAACACAGGTACGTATAACGTATTGGCTTACGTCAGACAAAAGAACCAGTACTAGTTAGTTAATACTACCAAGTGTGGGTATAAAAGGCACATACGCGTGAAAGTACTAAGCAGGTCCATAGTGTTTTACACTTGACCATGCTTCCTACATCCAATTTTATTGAAAGAAGAAACAGAATTTTGATTCAGCAACTATAGAGAGAGAGAGGCTTCAACATGGGTTGGAGAGGAATATTGGGTTTTGAATATGGTATAATTCAGGCACCACTAGGTCCTGATATCTCTGGTCCCCAACTTGTTGCTGCTGTTGCCAATGCTGGCGCTCTTGGCCTTCTCAGGGCCCCTGACTGGGTGGGTACCTTTGCTTCACTCACCCTTATTAAGTTATTACTATTGATCAACACAAACACGACACTGATACATGTGATTGTGTGAGTGTCGTGCCCGGTGTCTTATAATATTATTACTATTACTATTACTATATTTTGTGTGTGTACTCTCAAGTTTTAACTTTTAACTTTCAAGTCTTCAATTTTGTTTCTTTACACTTTCCCTTTTAGCACTATCATATGCATAGAGTGTAATTATGTGTATGAATTTGTAGGAATCACCGGATTACTTGAGGGAGCTCATAAAGAAGACTAGGACCTTAACTGATAAACCCTTTGGAATTGGTTTAGTTCTATCTTTTCCTCATGAGGAGAACTTGAAGGTCATTCTCGACGAAAAAGTCGCAGTATTGCAAACTTATTGGGGTGATTGTACAACCGAATTGGTTGCTAAGGCTCATTCAGCTGGGGTCAAAATTGTTCCACAAGTCAGTCTTATGCCATCCCATTTCTAATTTTAGCTTTTCATTTGATTCATATACAATTGATATTATTTTGCTTATAGTTATCTGATGCATAACTAAAATTAGGCCATGTTTGGATAAACAATTTTATTTTTGAAAACTCGGTATCTAGCTCAAGGTCTGACTAACCCGCGGGGGTGGGGGGGGATTTAAAGCCAGAGCAAACTAAGTTCTTGATGACCAACTTAATTAAGCGCTTATAGCATACTAAGTGCTCATCATATAAGTGATTGTGTATATGTTATTTCTATAACAAAAGATGAAATAAAGTCAAATTGTTTTAATATAAGCTATAAACTATATTCATAAACTATCATGGATAACTTGTGAAATTAAGCTGAAAACTGTCTATGTGCATCTCATAAGTTGTTTCCATAAGCTCTTATAAACAATCCACAAGTGTTCATGTCAGTAGATAAACTCAAATAAGTCAATCCAAATACTCCCTTAGTCTAGGCTGTGTTTTGCTTAGAAATTCAAAATAACTAAACATGACTGTCAATTTACAAAAAGTGAACCTCTCAGCGTGTTTTAATTTTTATTTTACATACATGTTTTGGAATAAATTATAAATGCTAGCATTGTGGTCAAGAAAGCAATTGGATGATTACTGGCTAGTAGGTTAGTTGCTTGACTTGAGAATGTTGGCTGCTAAGTGTAGGTTATTGTTGCATACTGAGAAGTTATTTTCATTCTGTTTGAGATCTGACCTGTTATAATTGTGATTCTATTATAGGTCGGGAGTTTCGAAAGCGCAAAACAGGCAATTGATGCAGGTGCCGATGGAATCATCGTGCAAGGACGTGAAGCAGGTGGTCATGTTATTGGTCAGGTGTGCGTGCTTGTCATGGTTTTGATGTATGCGTATGTTTTTCAGTATAGAACTATAGATAAGCTATCTTTATCTTAGTGGTGATAAATAGGAATAGTTAGTAATTTACTGTGTCAATTCAAGCACAGAATGGTAGAAAAATTGCTGATATTATGTTATTCATTACTTTTTAGTGGTTTTTATTATTCTTCAGAAAAGTGGTTGATGACTTACATGATACCTACTGTCACAATTGACTACAGCGTATGTTTCATATGATAATATTTTTGTTCGATAGGAAAATATATTAGAAGGATGAGTTGACAAGCCTGTAAAAGTTTCCTGGAAACCTCATGATCTGTTCATAAACAATGAGTTTAGTGCTCAATGCCTATTTTTTCCTCCCATCCATAGTTAAAAAACAATTTGTTGAAATGAGGCTTGTTCAATTTTGTCAGTGAAAGGCTGTAAATTACATATGCAATGTTCATATCCTTTGAAGGAGGCAATCTTTTATTGTCGGTCATTGCTTTAATGATCTTTGGTAGCTGATGTAAATGATAGCTAATCATTATTTCCATCCTAGTCCTTTCCATTACTGTTGAGCATAGATGTTAGTATTCCTCCTTGTATTTTATTGCAGGATAATTTAATTTCATTGGTGCCAAGGGTGGTCGATCTTGTTGGGGACCGTGACATACCTGTTATTGCAGCTGGAGGAATTGTAGATGGCCGAGGTTATGTTGCTGCTCTAGCGCTTGGAGCTCAAGGCATCTGTCTAGGCACTAGGTATGTATTGAAATATTTAAACTTATACATGTGATAAGGATATTATTCAATATTCTTTGAGGAGTATCTTAGAACACATTTTTATGTTTATCAACTGAAGTACAGTTGCTGCATCCATAGCAGCCTACCTACATGTAGGTTAATAACTTAAACAAATGTATTCCTTATCAGATCCAATATTGAATTCATATTTTGCATATTTCATCTGGGATTAATATGATGTCTGAGGAAAATTGTGGTGGAAAGGAAGTGATTTTTAATTGATTCTTGTACCATCCTGTAATTTTTGTGTAGCTCACTTTAATGATACCATCTATTTTCTAAAGAATTTGAAAGTCATTTTGATGTTTACCCGTACAAATGAAATCTTTCTCTTGAAATGGATCCTGAAGATTAGTGGTTGTGTTTTCATTTGTCCGTCTTAGTTAATTGATCATGAATGACCAGAGTTTTCACAAATTCACATTCATGACTCATGAAATTAAGACCTGATTCGCTTGATTGGGACAAGTCTAGACAAACTTAATTTGAACAGGACTTATTTCTAACACTAATATTCATGCAAATGGTCTTGTTTGCAGGTTTCTTGCAACTGAGGAAAGCTATGCTCATCCTATATACAAAAGAAAGTTAGTCGAACTCGATGAAACTGAGTACACAGATGTATTTGGGAGAGCAAGGTGGCCCGATGCACCACATCGTGTCCTGCAGACACCCTTCTTCAAAGACTGGAGATCCCTTCCAGCTCATGAAAGTGAAGCCAACCAACCTGTCATTGGCCATTCAACAATTCATGGAGTGGTAAAATTTCAGCGTGCATTTATTTCATTGGTGGAAGCATCTTGTAGACTATTGTGCTACAACCTTTTTATTTGATTATATACTTTTGTCATCCTCCAGGAGAAAGAGATACATCGTTTTGCCGGTACAGTCCCAAACATGACAACTACAGGTGATCTTGAGAGCATGTGTATGTATGCTGGCCAAAGTGTTGGTCTCATCAAGGAAATTTTGACTGCTGGTGAAGTGATTAAGAGACTAGTTGAAGGGGCTCAACTTATAACACAGCAAAACTTCAAGTAGAATCTCAAATTTCAAGTGAATCAAGAACAAATGGAATAGATTCTTTGTTTCATTCCGTTCTATTCATTTTAAAATATCCAAACATTTATGTATGTGTATTTGAGATGCCAACGGAGGTTATGTGGTTGCTAGAACAACATGGTTTGCACCACTGTGTTCGGTAGATATTGGCAAGGCTTTAAGACTTTGTGACGCGCTGCAGTGGGTAGCTGATCTCGGCATAGACTACGTCGACTTCTCTCCGGATTCAAAGCTCGTCGTTGACGTTGTCAACAGTAATAATAGTTGCAACACTGATTTTGGAAGTATCATTAACTGTTACTTAGTACTCATTTTACCAACTCGAAGGTAAAGTTCCGCCGAAGGCAAGCAAATGGGGTGGCTCATGAATTAGCAGAGACAACTCCATTAGAAGTTGGCTCCCAATTATTTAATGTACCGCCTTTTATCGATCACTTGTTATCCAATGAAATAAGATGAATTGTCTCCTCTCAGAAATAAAATAAAATTGATCATATAACATTTATAACAGTTTAATTATACAAGTGTATCCACGTGTTCGTTTCTGTTAGCCACGTGGACATTGCATAGTTAGTCGATCAAGTGATGAAAATTATTTATTTAGATCAACTTCAAATCTAAAGTAAACGTAAAGGACTTTTTTTTTCCCTTAAGAAATTCAATATCAATTATTATTCATTGTTAAACAAATCATCCTTGCTTCGTAAGTACCGTATGACAAAATACTAAGTTAGGCTCTTAAGAATAAAAAATGCTATCATTTATTTATTATTTCAAAAGATTGATCTTATTGAATTAATGTGTCGTGCATATGATTTAAATTCAATTTTGTATGCTTATGAACCGGTCTTCCCGTGTCACAAAGGATAACACCAAACCAAATCTTCTTCAGTTGTTAAAATCCCGACTAACTCTCACTGCCACTCTCACGTTGTTATTATAAGACTGTTTCAAACCACAACACTGTAAATAGCAGCCACTTCTCTTCAACCCTTTTCAAATCTGAGTTTATTGATGTCTTCGTTAATGATGATTTTTCTTTCTTCATCATCTAAGATGTTTGGATGTTCTTCAATCATATTTCTCTACTTCAAGTGTAATTTTCTTGATTAATGAAGTAAGTTCACAAAATTTATATCTTAATGTTATCATAAATTTGTTTTATTTTTATTTTATGTAGCCAAATTTAGGCACATCATACACTGTCACCTAGGCCTTTGTTGTTATTGGAATTTTCTCATTATAAATTTCTTTTTATCGAACACGAGACACAACACTAACATGTCAATAGAGGTAATAATTTAAAAATTAATTGCATATAATTACATATCCTAAATATGTCACTTGAACATCAAATTTCGGTCTTGTCCAACATGTATTTGTTGTTTTTTCCACATAGCTGAGAACTTAACATGTTTGTGTTATATATCTTCATGCACACAACTAGTAGAACTCGCTTTAATCATGATCGAGTATACTTCCTCCGATCACAATTGTAAATAAAATAAATCATTTTTTTAGTTTCATTGAACAATTGATGAACGGTCTATTAAGGGCTTGTTTGTTTTGGGTGAAAGTGTAAGGAAAGATTGAAGAAGGATAGAAAGTAGAAGGATTGAGAATCTTTCCATTGTTTGGAACCACCTTAAAAAGGGGAGGAAGGATGCTGATAGCTGGGTCCCACAACAAAAAATGTTTTCACTCTATTATGGATGGAAAAGGAGTAAAATTACATAAAAAAACCCTCACTCTCTTGTTCAATCTAATAAAAAAAATTAAGCTAATTATTTTCTTTACTTCTTTTCTCGGATGTTGGTGGGCTTTGTTCTCTATTATACAAATGTATTCTTGACGTGTATATGTATGGACAAATATGCTATAACTCCTTTTCAAAGTAATATTATTATTTTTTGATAATTTTCAATGTAATATTAAAACATATTAAATAAAAATTATAATATAAATATTGAAAGTAAATTATGACGGTGTGTTCTATCGAAATCAAAAAAGTCGTATGGTCTTATATTATCAATAAAAACATAATATTAAATTACTTACATATATATCACCTTCTTATAGGGATATTTTAGTCATTTTATTAACATATAAATCTTTCTTTCCTTGCACTTTCACTTATACCAAACAACTAAACAATCATCCCACTTTCTACTCTCTTTCTACTCCCTTTCTTCCCCTAACAATCATTCCTTACACTTTCTTTCCTTAAACTTTCTTTTACTATCCAAACAAAACCTAAATGTCATATACATCAATTATTCAACAAACCTAAAAATTGATTTTTTATTTTATTTTATAATAGGGACTAGAAGGATTATACTATATAGTTAAAAACTTATATTATATATTAAGCTAAATAAATATTTATAGCTAGCCTAGGCCTAGCTGTCTGAAGTTTTTACACTTAATAGTTTATAGAGAATTCAAATCACATGTTCATTGATGAGCCATATATTAGACTGTTTATTTTCTGCTATAACTAACTCATTCATTCATATTGGTGTTTGCCTTAGCTCAGTGGTACTTAGAAATAAAATTGAGTCTAACTATAAGCTCTTTACAACCTAGTATATCCTCTGGTTTATATACTGAAAAGTAGAAAAGAACCCGTGCAGAAAAAAGTAAATGCATGTAGAAGATATCACGGATTTAATGTAACAAACCTGCACTTATCATCTTTCCTATTATTAGGATTTTTGCAATTATTATTAAGATCAGAAATTTATTTTATTTCCTTATTTATTATGTTGCTGATCCTATCATTCCTTAATCTAAGGAATAGAGACACTCTTAAACTTCGGCAGCATGGTTTTGTTAGGGATAATGATGGCAGGGATTGTCATACGTTTAGGGAGGGATGAATTTGAAATTTTCATTCTGCTTTGATTGCTGAAAAGTTTCACTTGAATGCTCCTACACTAGCAAAATTCGAATATCTTGGACCATTGAATATGTTCATGGTAAGCTTCTTGGCTGATGATAATGCACAAGTTGCTAACAATGCGGAAGTGGTGCAAGAAGCTGTTAACAATCCAGAAGTCGTGCAAGAAGTTGTTAACATGGAAGAGGTGGTTCAAGAAGTTATCAATATTAGTTCTGATGAAGAGGTCCACATGAGCTCTGATGAAGAAGAGGAAGGTGAAGACCATGCATTCGTCTAGATGGTCAAGGGTACACAGCTGATTCATATTAATTCTCATTGCAATATGTGTATATTTGTATAATATATGTTACATTGGAGGCAGTAACGAAGCCAATGACATTTTCTTCTGTTATGAATCCACATTTGATAGATATCCAAAAATTTACATTATAGTCTTCTATTATCAAGATAGAAGTAAGTTAACTATTCATCATCCAAATCTAGCTACACAAAAACAATTGGCTATCTTTTCAAATCACTAAGGATTGAAAATGCTCTAGTTATTTCTTCTCGATCTTTTTCAACTGTCAATATTTGAATATGCTAGAAAAGCAGATTCCAAATCACATAAAACTTCATTTATAGAAGGAAAAATCAACAGAAAATAAACGGACTCGAAATTCTTGAAAGGGAAGCTCTTATAACATGTCACATATATGATATACTACAATTACAAACAACTAAAACATCAAAAATAAAAAGCAACAGATTAGAGAATTCATACACCATGATTATTTTTTTATTTATTAAGGAACATAAGTCCCAAAGTGTTGCATTAAAAGTCCCTTTGAAGAATCTGAATTGCCACTGCACTAGAAGCTGAAGTCCAACATCTACGAAATAACATCACAACAAATTATTATATGCACCGTGAAAATTGGCCTCTTTGGAATGAAAAGATTACATCAAAATATCCCTTGAGAATTCATAACAGTGCCTCATAGTTCGTGATGCTGAGTTCAAATAATAAAGCATAAAACAGATGAAAAATAAAGCTTGTATTTTGAGGACTAAACATAAAAAAATCTCATGCTATGGAAAACATTAAATATCAGTACCGAAAATAAGTTTTAGGAAGAAAAAACACACCTTTTTCCTGAGTATGGTAAAGCACAATTTCTAATTCCTTGAGTTCCGAATAATCTTTCCATCGACTCTAGAAATTTCTACAAGGGGCACATGCTCCATGATCCAATTCCAATCATCGGGAGAGTTGTGCTGCAAACATTCAACTTGCATACTCCGAATTAGGAGAACTTCAAGCTTCTCTAAATGTTGGATGCCAGTGATATTCTTCAGATTAGAGAGTCCGTATAACTGAAGCATTTTTAGAGAAGACAGTGCTCCTTTGTCGATAATAATATCTGTTAATTCATCCGAAGATCCAATGTACAGTTCTTTTAGTTTCGGAAACCATCCATCTTGAAAATACATATGGGAACCTCCATAAGCACCAACGCCTATAGAGAGGATCAACAAGTGTTGCAAACTTTTTAGAGATTGCATTGGATCTTTAGTTAAACATGAGAGCTTCAACCTCAACACAGCAAGATTTTGAAGCTCTAAAATCCACTCTGGCAACTTCAGTAGCTTCCCACGTAGAGTAAGTTTTCGAAGCTTAGTTGGCGGTGAAATCAAATTCAAATCAATAAATTCATCGTTATCTGTTGACCTTGATTTAACATGTAATTTCTCCAAGTGTTGCATTTCATTGATTGAGGAAGATAGAATGTTGTAATCTTCTACAAACATTAAGCAACCCCAAATCCTTTATCTGCTTCAGCTTTCCTAACTCTTTAATTACATCTACAGCTCCTTCCATACCTAAATTAACATAACGCAGCGTTTGTAGGGATGTCATCTCTCCAATACCATCCTTTAACTGAATCAAAGACAGTCCAGTGCCGATAAGATGTCTTAGCTTTCTAAGCTTGCTAATCTCCTTTGGCAACTCACTAACGTGCGTAGCCTTTAGATCGAAGGTCTCTAGGTTCCGGAGCATGCCAATGGATTTTGGGATTTTACCTGCTATTACATAACCCAAACTTAAATACTTCAAGTGGATCAAACTTCCCAACTCTTTTGGAACATTCAACAATCGAGGAAATTGATAATCAAGAACCCTCAACCACCTGTATTTTGTTGGAATTCTCCTTGCAAAGGATACATATGAATCTTCATTTGTAATAACAAGTATTGACCGAACATGTGAACTTTCAATACGCTCAATGAAGTCATCAGAAGTGGTTGTTATTGATAGGCGGCGAAATGTTCCACTTAAGTATGATTGTCCATCTTCCCTGATATGCTTGCAAAAATTTAAATCCTCAAATTTTTCAAGGATCATATCGCGTATTAGATCATGAACACGACAACCTTTAGCTTTACCATCAACTCTAACCGAAGATACTTGCACCAAGCTTCTATGGATCAATTCTGTTAAATATCCTTCTGCAACGTCTTCCAAAGTCTTTCCACTTTCCTCCTTCACGAACCCTTCAGCTACCCATTGTCGAATCAATCTCTTTGATTTAACTTCGTAATCTTCTGGATATATTCCAAAATACAACAAGCATGACTTGAGAGAGTAAGGCAAATCATCGTAACTTAAGCCTAAAACTTCTTTTATCCCAACTAGATGTGTATCTTTCATTAGCTCTAAACTTAGATTCTCACTAAATCTTTGCCACTCAAACACATTTTTCTCTTTTGCAGACAAAAGTCCTCCAATGGCAACAATTGCTAGCGGTAAACCGTTACATTTTTTAACAATTTCATAAGCTATACAAACGAGCTCCTTTGGACAACAACCACCATAGTCAAATCTGAATGCCTTCTTATTGAACAACTCCAAAGATTGTTGTTCATTTAAAGGTTGCAACTCAAGCACTTCAATATAAGAAGATTTTTTACAAGACAACACAACATCTAGGTTTCTTGTTGTGATAAATATCTTACTTCCATTTTTATTATCAATTACAGCAAATTCTATATCATCCCAAAAATGTACACTCCAAACATCATCAAACACAACAACATACATTTTTCGCTGCAAGTAGTTTCTCACTTCATCAGTCAATGACCCTCGATCCATTTGAAAAATATCCTTAGGAGGATCTTCTTCGTTTTGTTTGTAAAACTTTAGCAACATGTCCCTCAGCAACCCTTCAATATTATATGATTGAGACACTATGATCCATACACGACAATCAAAGTGTCCAATGACATTCTTGTTGTCAAAAACTTTCTTTGTAAGAGTGGTTTTACCTTGCCCTCCCATGCCTACTACAGAAATTACCGTGCGCTCATCTCTTCCCTTTACCAACCAATCAATCAACATGTCTCTTTGTGTTTCATAGCCCACAACTTCAGCTTCCTCAATGTAAAGAGCAGCCGCTCGAGGGTCGTGCCACTTAGCATTCTGGCTTCCTCTATAATTGCTTGATCCTTGTTCAAAAGAACGTTGGAAGCCATATCTTTCACTTCTTTTCTTGATCTCACGAACAGACGACTTAATGTCTTGAATCTCAGATGCTATTCGACGACGAGGGATCACAGTTTTAATCTTGTGGAGTAAAGATAGACATCCAGGATCATGAGGATGTTGTCTCACATAGATCAAATAATCATCGATGATATCTTCTATGCGAAAAGCTGCTTCCCTAACTTGTTTCACCCATATTTTGACTCCTTCAGTTGTTGCAGCTCTTTTATCAGCATCTTTAAGGAAGGCTTGAATGCTTTCAAGTTCATCTTTAGTATCTGAAAATTCCTTGTGAATACCTCTTAGCAGATTGGCTTCTTCCCTTAACAGTGGAAGTAGTTGGTCAATAACTAAAGACACTGCAATTTCTGCCATTTGATTATATGTTGTGATTATTGTTGTTTTGTAAGATATTTTGCTTCTGCCATTTGAGTCTTAGTTGATGAAGACAAATATCAACTAAATGGGAAGCATCTATCATGAAGAATAATGCAAGAAGGAAGTTGGCTGATATCAACCACTAAATGAGAATCTGTAAAGCGTGTCTTGACTTTTGGATAAGCTAACTCATATCCGCCACAGTACACAATGACTATTAATTGCCAAAGAAAGTAAACATTAAAGTTTGAAAAATAATTTTGATTGTATTAAAATTACTAGATATGTATCCAATTTTTTAGAAATAAACTTTCAAAAGCATCACATATAATAAGTCTCATTAGTCTTGAGTTTTTTTTTCCTTAAAAAATTTAATAATCTTTGAGGCAAGGTAAGCAATTTGTTATTCTTGTGATTCAAGAATTTGGATTATCTATGTAAGTATTTAAACAATACTCATTCGTTCATTTTTACCTGTTGTAGGAAAAAAAATTGTTTTATTTCCTTTGAAAATGATAAGGAAATAAAACAATTTGTTTTTTGTCACACTATGGGGTCTGTGATATATATATGGTGGACACTTAAACAAAAAATACTAGTGTAAAATATCATTTATATATCTTATTATCTCTATATGATAAACATAATACATAATGTGAACTAAACTTCCTCCAAAGTCATATCTGATCAACTGATGTGACAAATTTTCTTCTCTAAGGATAAAACCAAAGAATCTACTTAGTAAGAATTCAACTAGCATCTCACAAAGATGTGAGTTGGAATCATGTTGCTGGTGTGAGGACCGCGTTTATAGGTACAACTATAAAAAAAAGGGTTAAATACGTTTTTAGTTTCTATAAATATATCAACCTTTCATTTTAGTTTCTCTAAAATTTTCTTCAACATTTAAGTAAAATCATATGTAAATTCATATTTTTGAATAAAATTTTGTAGAAAAGTTTATAATATTATAAGAATCTCTCCAAAAAAAATTAAATATGAATTTTTATATCTTTTGCGGTTAAAAATTCATATTTAATTTATGTTTTGTTAAAAAATTCCAGTTTTTTTGGTAGAGATTTTTACAATATTCTACGTATTTCTGCACAATTTCATTAAAAAATACATGAGTTGACTTAAAAATAGGGACCAAAAGTGATGATTGAAATTTTATAGAGACTAAAAGTCAAAGGAAAATTTTAGAGGGACTAAAACAAAAATTTGGTATATTTATACGGATAAAAAACATACTCAACCAAAAAAAAAAGGTGGTAGGGGAATATAAGGTTGATACATGAAAAAGAACCAACAACAACCTAGAAAATGAAAGTTTGATTTTGTAGAATTCTGTATATGTTGGAAAAGCTGTAAGAATGCATCATTAATCACTTTTGGTTTATGCACTGGCCATATCACATTGATTGTTATTAAATAAACTACAACGCTGATTTACTGAGTAATAGTGTTACACTATATCACTAAAAAATTTCCTAAGCCTCCTATCACTAAATCTAGCCAGTTTGTAGTTTAAAAACTAGAGATAACCTAATGATATTAACAGTCTATTGTCCAACACATGTGTAGATATCTCTTGGACCAAAAACATTGGAAACACATTTGCCATTTATTCACCATTCACTCTTTTAGGAATCAATAAGTGAAAGGAATGCAAAAGAGCAAGAATGAAAAACCAAAGGTTTCAGCAATTAGCAGCAACCCCATAAGTAATTTTTATGTCCAAAGTCTCATTCAATTATGTTCTTTAGGGTAATTGCTGCGGGCCATTTTTCGGACCTCCAATGGAGTGATGTAACCATAATTTTTTCTTAATGTATCTCATACCAACTTATCGCAAGCCATGGTCCGGGCTTGTTGGGGTTCAACGTTGACATAATTAAGAAAGGTGAGCCCCAACAGCTAAAACAATAAAACCAAAGATGGAACATGCAATGGTCATTGCCGGTTTTTTGGATGTTGAGCGAAAACACACGACCTTTACCATAATCCTGTTAGTGTCACATAAAAAATTGAAAGATAATCTTCATCGGTCTCTAGCAGGCATTTTATCAATGTGTTTGAACCACGGATTTCGTCATCTAATAACTGTGTGAAAAGGGTTGTATAAAAGAACCTCATTTAACATAAAGATTATTTTTCTCAAGTACTTATGTAGTTTTTCTACAAAAAAGAATCAAAAGATGTTGGGAACTTCTCATCAAATATCAAAAACACCCAAAGCATATCACATGGTTGAATTTAGTACCTCTATAATAAATATATATAGCTGTTCAAAATATATATATACACACACACTATTCTTTGGTGAGCATTCATATTCCAAGCATTAAGAAATCAACCACAATTATCACAAATTACTTGCACAACAAAAACATTCACCAACAATCACCAAAGGGCAAAGGCACAGTATGTCCAATATGGGCATCTAGCAGAACTTCTTAAATGATGTAAGGAACGAACACAGGTGCGGCTAGCCAAAGCATAATAGTGGATAAAAATAAAAGATAAGAGAATCGGATTGCATAAGATTCAAAACCTACTTTACCAGCTTGCTGAAAGTGCCATCGTACCTGAACAAAACAAGCAATAAAAAAACCCGTAATTATGTAAACAAGAATCGAATGAGCATATACGCTAAATCATATAGAAGGCTCTCCTAGAATCAAGGTAGAAATTATATAGACTGAATTTTCAGTTTCAGAATTGGAAAGACAAAAAAACTACGCAATAGAAGAAAAGCAAATAGATATTTTTGTTTCGAGTAGTCTAACATCCCCACTGCAAGGGGAGGTTAGCCTTATCCCTTTTTTCATTGGACAAAACACTCAATTGCTATTCACATGAAATGTACAGCAGCTAAAGGCAAAATGGTTTGAAAACCATTGCTATGTATCAAACAATTTGAGATGCAGAGAATCATATTGGAAAAATGACAAACAATCTAGAGATTAAGATTAAAATAAATTGCAAAATAAGAAAGAAAAGAATTACCAATCATCGCTTCCTTTCATCCTGATTTGCTGAACCTCTCTGACCCGTCTATTAAAGAACACTGGGGCTTCAAAAGTTTCACATTTCTTTGTAGCAGCATTCATGGCTTGAAAAGTGATGTTGTAAAAGGTTCCATTAACTAGTTGCGAGGTAGCCATCTCAATATGGACAAATCGGTAGTCTGACTTTGTTTGTGAATTATAATCCCCTATTGCCAAAGTGGCACATTCGGTTAGCCTAAGATGCAAGGAAGGATCCTCCTCGAAATGAACTGGAAAGGCAAATTTAGGAGGAGGATTTTTGGCATCAAAAACCTGTTGAGGGTTAGCAAAAAGAAGAAAAAATGTTTAGGATTGTAACATGAACGTCAAACATAAAAGGAAATAGCTAATCAAGGGATATGAAATTTGAGTACGTCTAAAGCGGGACCCGGCTTAAAAACAATGTTGGAAAGATCCACGTTTGGTTGGTAATGTTGATCATCATGCACGAGCTTCTTCTCATTGGGACGAGGCTTATAAGGAGGAATATCAAACTCCTCAATAGGTGTATCTTTTGTAATGTTTATTTTTTAAAATTTTGAAGAGCTTTTGTTTGTGTTTGTGTTCTTATTGGTATCTGATAGAAAAGTAGAGAAATAATGCATGGTTAGTATAATTAAATTTGTACTACAAGAAGCCATAATAATAATAATAATATGTTAAAGTGAATAAATAATAAGAATCACCATGGACAGTAGGATCAGCAGAAAACGAAGGACAGGGACTGCAGGAGCAGCAGAAGACGGAGGAGGATGTTGCATTTTGTGACGTCTGAGAATAAGAAGAACCAATTCCAATTGTGACCTAGGTTAGATAGTTACACATCACAACTAATATTGTTTCAAAAAGAGAATAAAAAAATACTTACGTAGATTTTTTTTCAAAGAATTTTTGAACTCTAATTTCAAATGTCCATCAATTTAGTCCCTCCCTTCATTCTCTCCGTTAGTGGTGATGAAGTGTCTTCTTGTATGTTGTGATGTGTTGTACACATGTCATGAAGTCAGTCATGTGTACAAGGACCATTTTGATTCAAAAGCAACACATTTCATTTTAACTTTTCACTTTCATTTTTTTCTTCTATTTTTCCAATTTTACCCCTCTCTTACCCATTCATTTACATCCTTACATTTCATTCAAACACATCAAACAAGTCACTAACTCTTCTCCTTCCCGCTAAAACCGTCACCATCTTCATCTCTCCAAAATCATCATCATCTTCATCGATCAACGTTAGAAAATATTTTGTTTTGAAGGAGATTTCATCATTTGTTAAGGTAAACGCCCGCCGTTCCTCTTCTTTTTCTTTTTACATATGTTTGTTTTCTCCATTGTTATGATCGTTTTTTTATTTCATTTTCATTTTTTTATCCATTCGTTCTATACTTGAAACTTCATTTGATGCATGTTTTGTTGTTTGTTTGTGAGTGTTGTGTTTTTGAGACCGTTTTTTAAATTATTCATTTTAGGGTTTTCAGTTAAAGACTTAAAAATTTGATTTTTTCTGGTTGGTTACAAAAATTGATGAACATTATATTAGTAATGAAGAAAATTACTGGTTGATTAAAACTGTTGTTGCAAATGAAGTAGTGTCTTGACATGTATGACTCTTAAATTTTAAGGATCGATTTGCTAGTAAGTGTAATAATTTAAGGACTGATTTGATTTAATATGTTATAATTTAGGGACTGATTGGATTGAAAATGTAATTGCAGGGTGTTATTACAAGGAGGTATGTCATTAAAGGACCAATTATTTCAAATGGCCTAAGCAAACACCAGTGAGGTGTCCTGTACCAACACATCCAACTGCTCCTGGCATTATTAGAGTACCATATCCTAGTTATGGTCCATCAGGTTCGACTCAACCTACATTCATGGAGTTTATCCCAACCCCCGAATTTCCAAAGAAGTGATGCTTAATGGAAACGTATTTAAAATATAGTTTTGGAAATGTAATATTTAGACTTGTTTCAATTATGCCCCATAGTTGGGTTTCTTTTTGCCTATGTAATATTTAAGACTTATGACTTGCTAATGCCCCATAGTTGGGTTGCTTTTGCCTATGTAATATTTCAGACTTAAGACTTATGACTTTTGTCTATGTAATATTACAGGATCAAGTTGTGTCTTCTGACTTTTTAACTTTGTTCTGCACATATATGCTTCAAGGATCAAATTGATATCTGATTAAATAATTCAAGGACTTATTTGATGGGTTTTTAATATAATTTAGGGATCAATTTGATAGTTAGTCAAATAATAATTAGGGTTTGAAGTTTTTTGAATCGGGGAAGAACATTACCACTAATTATTGGAAGAAACCTTAGGGACTTTGGAGTGTAGATTACAAATTATAAAATTAGGGTTCCAATTTTATATATTTGGGGAAGAAATAGCCGTTGGGGAAGAAAGAGCAAAGCATTTTTTTTGTAAATCAATCAATTTAGTCCTTGAAAATTTTGGTTACTATCGGCCAAATTAGTCCCTGCTTGTTTGGCATCTGACATGGAGACCCATGTGAGAGGTTAATGGTCACATCAGCACCGCTAACACCCAAATTGGACGGAGGGACTAAATTGATTGGCATATGACAAATTTAGAGACTAATTTAATATTTTGCATAATTGGGGGACGATCTTAGTTGATCTTTGCAAATTCAAGGACAAAGTTGATGATTCACTCTATGCTCTTGAGAACTGTTTTTCAAATTGATAGATTGGATATATTAAATGAGACTGTAAGAACTACCTTGTTTGAAATGTATCTAAAACATTTGCATGTTTCTTGGGCACGTGTGGTTGACGTATGGAGGCATTGATCAAAATGTATGGAAGGATCGAAGACTATGAGTTTTCTTTGGAAATGATATCCTTGTACACATCGGTTTTTTTAAAAAAATTCTTACTCCATTTGACCCAAATTAAGTGAGTCATTTGTTCATTTCACACTTATTAAGAAAAATGTATAAGGAAAGGAAAGAGAAAAATAGTTTCAAGTGCTCTTGGCTAATATTGATTCATTTACCATTATCATAAATGTAAAGTCAAATATATTGAATTTGGAGTGACGAAAGTAATATTAATTAGAGTTATAAGTGTAAAAAAGTAATTAGTATTGCATTAAAAAGTAAAATAGATCAGTTATTTTATAACAATATATTTTTTTTACAAAGACTCACTTATCATGGGGTGGAGGGAGTATCTTTTTTAATAACACCAACAATATAACATTATTATAGAAAATTATGTATAAGGGTATAATAACAAAAAAGCCAGCCTAAAATCTCCCCAAAACCCCCAATTTTCTTTATATATAGTATAGATTTTGTTTAAAGGTATAATTGGAATAACAAAAAAGTCAGCCCAAAATCTCTTATTTTCTTTATATATAGTATAAATAACCCCTTTTTTATTTCTAAAATTTGGATTGCATGAACAACAATGTTGAAGAAAATTGAATCTTGGCTAACAAGGAACAATAACAAAATTGGTTTGATTTTTCTCAAAAAATTTTTGGGTCAATTAATCGAATGGTTGGTACTCACATTTTAAATTTGAAGAAAATCTCAAACCCCAACAACTACCAACTACAAAAATATTTATGAAAAATTAAGGTTAGAAGTATTTTTCTCAATAGTTTTTTTTAACACCACACGTAGCAAAAAAAAGTTAAATACTATAATTGCAAATAATATTACAAGCTATTGGAGTGTTTTTTTTTTAATAAGGTATCAAATGCATCCGAATATTCATGAAAAATTAAGAGGCTACAACATATATCTATTGGTAATATGAAATCACAGATTTGGTCATCTAATAATTGTATGAAAAGAGTTGTGTAAAAGAACCTCATTTAATGAAATATTATTTTGGAAATTTAATTTCCCTAGTAGTTATGAAGTTTTTCAACACGAAGGAATCAAAAGATGTTGGGGAGTTCTCATAAAATTTTAAAAACACCCAAAACATATAAGTGCGTCTATATATAGACACACACATACTATTCTCCAGTGACCATTTAAATTCCAAGCATTAAGAAATCAACCGCATTTATCACGAATTACTTGGCAAAACAAAAAGATTACAAAAGCATAGTATGTCCAATATGGGCAGCTAGCAGAACTTCCTAAATGATTTAACAAACGAAAGCAGGTGGCTTGCCATAGCATAATAACGGATAAAATAAAAGATAAGAGGATCGGATGTCATGAGATCCAAAACCTAATCTATCAGCTCGCTGAGAGTGCCAACGTACCTGAACAAAAGAAGCAAACAAAAGACCCATAATTATGTAAACAAGAACCAAATGAGCATGTACCTTAAATCATATAGAAGGCTCTAAAGAATCAAGGTATAGGTTATATATACTGAATTTACGGAACTGGAAGGAAAAAAATATATGCAATAGAAGAAAAACAAATAGATATATTTGTTAGGTGTTAGCTAACATCCCCACTGCATGGGAGGTTATCCTTATCCCCTTTTTCGTTGGATAAAAAAACTCAATTGCTATTCACATGAAATGTATCGTAGTTGAGGGCAAAATGATAAACTACATATTATTCCTTCTAGAATAAAGAATTATATATTCACAGCCTAAGCATCCGCAACCCATCACCCATTGCTGACAAGATTAATAAAAGACAAAAGTCATTGTCCAGCAGGTCTACCACACCCCGCAACCCTTATCCGGACAAAGGTTCCTCCAGCCCTATTCATGCATACCTGTCTCACCATTCATTTCCCAACAGCTTAACTACAACAATTAAATGGTCCCCTGTTTGCAGATGGGGGAAGGACACAGGCCGGCAGGGCAACTCTACTACCACCACCGACTGGAATGGATACGAGGCTAAGAGTTGAAACAGAGAAGGATTGGGTGTTATAAGTCCATAGAAGATTCTGACGACTCTAATATTGCCGCCAAACTGTTCAGTGGCCGGTGGAGCACAGGTTGAAGAAAGAAGAAACCGAGGGTTGAATTGTTAAATGCATAAATTATGTGGCCGTAAAATAATTACTTTGATCAAAACGACTAATATGTACTCTATTAAGATTATTTCTTTATGAGCATTGCTAAATCTCGCGAGAGCATATCTCGCGAATATCCCACGAACGACTATTTGTATCGCTTGTACTCAATTGTTTCTAGGAAGAGAAGTGCATTGGTGACCATACAAGCTAGGAGTAGGTTGGCAAGTCAAAAAATAAAATTACAACACTTATCATGATTTTTTTAATGGAAAACTTGTCATGGTTACTGCATGCAAATCACCTCATTGTGTGTGCAAAACTCAAATAAATTAAAAGTGGGAAATAACATGTCGGTTACCCATTACATGTAGAATTTTTAATTTAAGAGCAAATAAGTGAACTAGTGAAAAATAACAAAAAAACACCATCCAACGGTGAGAAACTAGCGAGAAAAGCAAGGATCTGCTGGCACATCATTCGGGATTGCTCGGGACAAAATCCTTCGCGTTATTAAGCATTTCTCTTTCTTTATATATAGACAAGGATGAAAAAAGGGAATATGGCTAACAACCCCATGAAAGGAGAGATGTTAACTTTTCCGTTTTTAATACATACAAACACGCTACAAAGGAAATTCGAGAACAGGTTTACGAAAAGAATAAGAATGTGCTGATATTGTTTTTAAATATAACCCAAATTGCATAGGAACAAATGAAAAGATCATAAAATAATGGGAACGGAAAGGAGTTCCTAAACAGCCATCTCAATCTTGACAAATCGGTAGTTTTCTTTTTTTTATTGAATTGAAATTCGCTATTGCCAAAGTGGCAGATTTGGTTAGGCTGCGAAACATGGAAGGATCCTTTTTTAAATCCCGAACCGGTGAAAGTCCTCAATATTTAGGACGATTGCGGATCAAACGTTTGGCATCAAAAACCTGTTGAGCGTTACCAAAAAGAAGAAAAAAGGTTTACGATTGTAAAATGAACATCGATCATAAAAGGAAATAGCTAGTCCAGGGATATGAAATTTCATGTACATACATCTATTACATTTAAAGGTCCAAGATCCACTCTTACAGGCGGCAACTCTTCAAGATCAGTACAAACAAGCGATTCGTAAATATACTTTTTCTCCTCCTCGGAAAGAGGCTTATAAGGGAGATCCTCAAAATAGGTCTCGATGGGTAGTTTGCATCTCCTCTCTTTTATTTTTTTTGAAAAGCTTTTGTTTGTACTGGTATCTGATAGAAAAGTAGAGAAAGAATCTTTAGTATAATTAAATTTGTACTCTTAAACTAAATTATATATAATATAATAGAACATATGTTAAAGTGAATAAATAATACTAAGGAGCAGCGGAAAACGAAGGAGGAGGATGTTGCATTTTTTGACGTCTGAGAATAAGAAGAACCAATTATGACCTAATATGAAAGAACAACAAACAAAGTTCTTAAAAGCCAATAGAAAGAAATTAGACAAATTAAACAAAGGTTTGTTCAATTCCATGACAAGACACTCAATTTCTCAAACCCTAAGAAGCCCTAAGTTCACAGAACAGGCAACAGAATTATTATGAATGAAAATATATACCTTTGAGCTAATCAAGACCAGAGGAACCAAACGGCAGGACAGTAAAGAACGAACGAGGGAGCAGGGAGGGGAATGGAAAACGAAGAAGAAAATCAACTCTGAAAACAAAACGCGATGAGCGAGTGTAACAAGAATTTAAATAAGTAGCAATGAATAAGAAGAGGTCCCTTTAAATACGTAAGTTTTTGTTACATTTTCCCTTTAATTATAAAATACCAAATTCTAGGATACACCCAACATATTTGAATGTATTGGTACACTCATTCTTTAACTTAATAACTAAATGAGTTGTTTTTTTGAAGAAAAATATATTTTTTTATCACTTATAATTATAATAACTAAATCTTATTCATCAAAAGTGTCAACGAAATAAAATTATTTTTTTTTTGAATTTTTATCACTCATAATTGAGAACATTGATTATATTTTACGATAATATGTAAAAAAAAATTACAATAATTTTTATAAACAATGAAATGATGTTTTTTCTTATAAAATGATGTTCTATAAAATATAAATAGTGACAAATAGCTATTTATTACACAACAAATGATCTTTTATTTATAAAATTATGAAGAAAGAGTACCGGTACATCTCACTTTGTGAGTGTACCGTAGAAGTTCCCTAACTCAGTATCTTGCAACTTTTCAATGCTTTTTTTATAGGTTTGACCAATGTTATGTCCACACGTGAGATTATAAAAATTATTCAGCACAACACCCAAATTGTAGGGTCTTAGGAATGTTATGGAGAGGTTAACTCCAAAGATGAAAATTTGACCAAATTGTGGTTTGAACAGTTTAAGGTATGAAAACTGTGTATGAATATATCTGAGTAACTTGATAGTGTTTCTTTTTGAACATGTATAATATGAGCAATTCTTTCATGGTCACAAGACCAAATCAAAAGTATTTGGACACACATAAAAAAATAGTCCTTAAAATATTCAATTATTTTCTTATCAATTTCTTTCTTATTATTAAAAAAATATTTTTTTATATGTGTGTGACCAAACACTTTTTATTTGGTCATATGATCATATTAGAATTTATAGAAGATCTTATGATGGCCCACCACATCCTGGAGGGTCAATTTCAACAATTGAGCATGATGAGAGATTTGCAAGTAGCTCAATCATATTTGTTAAACTAAATATTTTGATTTCAGTTATATGTTTTTGTTTCAGTTAACATTGATTTATAAATTATATGTTTTTGTTTAGATAAAATCCTCATATACCAGTCCATCTTGTTGAGAGTTATTTTAAAAGACACACAAATTAAAAGGTGATGCAAACAAGTGGGCTTCCTTGAAATTAGAGATGGTTGATGTAAGTTGCAACTCGATGAACATGTTGAGCATGTTCTTTGTGTTTTTTTTGGTATGAGAGCATGTTCTTTATTCATTGGTCTTGAAGGAATTAGTTCATTTCAAGAACAATTAGTAATCATAGTCAAAATGAGGTGGTTATTTGTGTGTGATTGTGTCCCATTTTTCAATCATGGGATAAAGGTCATGCAAGATCATTAACAGATTAAGGTCTTTGCATTTTCCTCCAATGAAATTATCATTGAAGCAAGAAATAACACTAACTTCATTGTTGTTGTGAATTCGTTAAAAATCACACTAATAAAATACTTGATGTATGGAGGAAATTAATCAAGCAACCAGAACAACGTGAGTGACAGTTATAAACACAAGCAAAAGATAGAACAACAAATGAGAAATAGAGAGAGAACACACGGATATTTGTTTACCCAGTTCGGTCAAAAGCCAACCTAGTATGTAGAAAGAGCAGCTCTCTGTTCTATTATAATGATGAGTAACTTTACAGAAGAGATATCAAAAGGTTACAAGAATTAGTCTTCAAACATAATTCTATCCAAAATCCCGAATCTCTTCCCGTGACCAAGAGACTATATCTTAATAGTGTTTCTCCGATGTGAATCAATAGTGATTCAATCCCAACCCTAGTGTTTGTTGCCAAGAGAAAAACTCTACAAACCCTAGTTTTAGTGTTGGCTTCTAAACCCTTGTCTTTCTAATCTCTCGCAATATTTCATCTGATACAAGATTTATATTTATAGAGAAATATAACTCATAAATTTGGAACATATATCACGATGAAGAATTTTTTTTTCCTCCTTCATTGAAAGAATATTTGCATCAAATATTCCCTTTCAAAATATATTTGTATCAAATCTTCCTTCATACGGTACAAAAATATATTTATTGTCCATAAATATATTTTCAGCACAAAATATATTTGAAACAAATCTTTTATATTTTTAACAACAATATTCTTGATCCATCAAATTTTGAGTCATACTATTACATTCTCCACCTTGATGTCAATTTAACCATCAATCACCTTGCTGCTCTCTTCATGCTTCATCTTCCCTTGCTTCCAACTACACCATGTAGCTCCACAAGCTTCCACCCTTGTCTCTTCAACCATCAGAATTCCTTTTGCCTTCTTGAAGTTCATTGCATCCAATTACACTAGGAATTTTTTTGTAGTTCCACAAGTCTACACCAAACCCTCTTCAACCATAGAACGTCACGCGCTTCCTAGAAGATCTCCTTGCATCCAATCACCCTTCGTCTTTTAGGTAATCACACAAGTCATGTCATACATTCTTCAAACTCCGGAATGTCTTCCATCTTCTTGAAGAATTCCCTTGCTCACAACTAGATCCTAGCATCCAAGGTCTCCATAGTTGTACCATTTATGGTGTCATTAACTCCACCTTAAGCTGAGTTTTCTCTACCTCAACTTTCAAATGTGTACTAACACTGTGCATTTTACCTTGCAACTCCACCTCAAAGGTTGATCACGAGTATTCTTACCTTCGCCTCTTCAGACTGACCATGAGTATTCTTTTCACCGCCTCTCCAGGCTGATGTTGAGTGTTTAACGTCTCTCCATATGATCACTGCTCTATAAGGTGACATCACTCTTAAGGTGAGAAACATCACCTTCTTCAAAACTTTATCCTCGAGGCACAAGACAATGACACTTCTGGCCTTGTCCACCATCTCGATCTTCTCCATTTGTGACATGGTGACCGATAACGCACCTTCATCCTTTAAAGCTTCTGCACAGTTCTGCAGTATAAAAACCGCTTCCATCTTGACCTTCCATAACTCAAAATCGTTATTTCTGGTGAACTTCTCAATATCTCACTTTGAACCCATGGTACCTGATTATCGATTTGATCCTTGCCCCACGGTGAGCGCCAAGTGTTGTGAATTCGTTAAAAATCAGACTCATAAAATACATGATGTGTGGAGCAAATTAATCAAGCAACTAAAACAATGCGAGTGACAGTTATAAACACAAGAAAAAGATAGAACAACAAAGGAGAAATAGTGAGAGTACACACAAAAATTTGTTTACCCAGTTCGGTCCAATGCTGAACTAGTCTGGGGGAGAAAACAGCTCTCCGTTCCACTATAATGATGAGTAACTTTACAAAAGAGATATCAAAATGTTACAAGAATTAGTCTTCAAACTTAAGTCTACCCAAAGTCCCAAATATCTTCCCGTGACCAAGAGACTATATCCTAATAGTGTTTCTCCAAGGCGAATCAATGTTGATTCAATCCCAACCCTGGTATTTGTTGCCAAGAGAAAAACTCTACAAACCCTAGTTTTAGTGTTGACTTCTAAACCTTTGTTTTTCTACTCTCTCAATATTTCATATGATACAAAATTTGTATTTATAGAGAAATATAACTCATAAATTTGAAACATATATCACACTGAAGATACTTTTTTTTTCCTCCTTTAATGAAAGGATATTTGCATCAAATATTCTCTTTCAAAATATATTTGCATCAAATCTTTCTTAATACGTACAAAAATATATTTATTGTCCATAAATATATTTTCAGCACAAAATATATTTGAAACAAATCTTTATATTTTTAGCAGTAATATTCTTCATCCATCAAATTTTGAGTCATCTACAACAGTACATTTTCTAATGGACCTCATATATGCAAAGCGGTGTCTCTTCTCCCCTTTTCCAAAATAACCTCTTCTAGGAAGAGAAACTTCGATTGTTGAGCTCTAAGGCTTTTAGTTTTATGGGTAGCAATGATAGTCATGCACTGTTTTGACACCTTTTAGCATGTGAATTGAAAGACCATGTTCCAATCCATTTACATTTATGTAACTCAAGACTTTTGTGGTTCATTCGTGGTCAAAATTGATTCAAAGTAATGCATATATATATATATATA
>Ga0315914_1000434_pt1 | contig 51477 bp, 29 predicted proteins | sample MpolenodulesMG_FD_203920 | JGI IMG/M metagenome (GOLD analysis project Ga0315914, IMG submission 203920) | Medicago polymorpha root nodule microbial communities from Los Angeles, California, United States - elongated nodules | ecosystem: Host-associated > Plants > Roots > Nodule | place: USA...
CCCAGACTGTCTAAAATTGCTACAGACTCAATAAAAACATCAACACAACTGTTTCTTCAAAATCTTCTATTTTTCTTGCTTTCCTTGTTGTTTAAGCTTGCTTGTGAACTCAAAACATCATGAAAATAACACTAAAAATAACATAATGTCTACTGTCATCATTATCCACAACAACAATTCAAGCACCAATTGACAACAATAATCTCAGTTCAACTGATTATCAGAAAATTGATTTAACACCATGGGATCTCCAATTCCTTCCACTTGAACCCATCCAAAGAGGCCTTCTTTTCCACCAACCCATTCCTAAACAAAACCAAATCAACCATCTCAAACAAACACTTTCCACCACTCTCTCATTCTTCCCACCCTTTGCAGGCCGTCTCCTAATCACCCAACATAACGACACCACAAACAACAAGAACAACACATCATGTTCCATCATTTGCAACAACCTTGGTGCACTCTTCGTCCACGCCACAGCACAAAACACAACTGTCGCGGACATCCTTCAATCCAACTACACACCTCCAATTGTCCACTCATTTTTTACACTTAACGGTGTTAAAAACTACGAAGCTACGTCAAAACCAACTCTAGCAATTCAGGTAACGGAGTTAAGTGACGGCATCTTCATTGGCTTCACTTGCAACCATGTTGTTGTAGACGCCAAGTCGTTTTGGCATTTCGTTAATTCTTGGTCTGAAATCTCAAAAGGTTCCCACAAAATATCAAAACTCCCTTCATTTCAACCTTGGTTTCCAAACGATATTGAAATTCCAATACGCTTCCCTTTCACAGAAATACAATCACAAAACCAAGACTCCTCAGAAGAAAGCTTAGAATCCAAGTTAGCTGAAAGAATCTTCCATTTCACAAAGGAGAAAATCGCGGAACTAAAATCAAAAGCAAACACAGAAGCCGAAACAGATAAAACGAAAATATCTTCGCTTCAAGCACTATTATCTCATGTTTGGCGTTTTGTTGTTCGTTGCATAAAACATGATCCACAAGAAGATGTTTTCTATTTGTTGACTATAGGAGTTAGACCAAGGATGATTCCACCGCTGAAAGAGAATTATTTCGGAAACGCGTTGGTGGTTAGTGTTGTGAGGATGAAAGCAATGGATGTTCTAGAGTGTGGAACTGGAAAAGTTGCTTTGGAATTAAACAAGATGGTTTCGTTACATTCTGATGAGAAAATAAGGAACCATTACGAGTCTTGGTTGAGAATGTTAGAACAATCACTATGTTCTATGCGCGGCAAAAGTGCTTATGAAAATAAGCTGTTTTGAGCAAGATGGAAAACTAACTAAAAATGAAGAACTGAACAGAGAGAAATAATGAAGGAAGAATTTTTATTTCTGATTCACAACTCTGTCATATTATTTACAACACATGAGTGAGTATATATACAACTAGATGCTGTAACAAACCCCTCTAACTAACTACATTGGTTAACACGCTAACCAAGTTTGTTACTACACTGTTATTCTGAAGACATCAGAATCTGCACATCAGAATTTGTCTTCAGAAGCTTCACTTCAGAAGCACTCTTCAGAAGCTTCACTTCAGGAGCATTACTTCAGTTATTGATTACTATTCTAATAGAGAACACGCAGGTTGTACCAAAGTGGTAGTTCGCTAGGTGGTAATATGTTGGCAATCAGCAGTTCTCCGAGGTTTGATGTTTATGGCAATGATTTTGGTTGGGGAAAGCCTGTGGCAGTTCGAAGTGGGAGTGGTAATAAGTATAATGGAAAAATTAGTGTGTTTGCTGGTGCTGAAGAAGGTAGTATAGATGTTGAAATTTGTCTTTCTTATGAGATTTTGGAGGCTTTGGCAAATGATGCTGAGTTCTTGGTTCCTAGTTCTACTTAATGTGACTGGTAATTTTATTATTACTATCTTGTTTGACACTTTAATTTCAATTCTTGTGGTGAGATTGTTGTAATTATGTAATGATGTAACAATTAATTTATGTTTCATGCGTTGCTATTTACATTTTTCTGGTGTGAATTATGTTGGTGTGTATCTGAATATTGTACAAATGAATAAAAAGTCTTTTTGGATAGCTTGAAGAACAGAAAGATTGTTAAGTTTTACTAGTTGCTTCAATATTGTTGTGTTTATTTATACGCTTCTAATAAAGTAAATATGTTCACCACACATGAAATGTTAACGAGTGTCTCCGGGACATTCTTTAAGCATTTTAAGTAGTAAGTTTTTAATGAAAAATAGTGTATTGAATGCATTAAAAATTACAATAGTTAACTTTTTGAAAAAATAATTACCAAATTTCGAGTGTTTAAAGAGTGCTCCAGAGCACTCATTAACAAGACCAGCTAAAAATCATAAGCTAGATTGGACCATAATAATGGAGAACGAGATAACAATTTTATATATCTAATGATTTAATATATCTTGGTTTCTGATCTGGTCTGACTTCTGAGACTGTTAGTGGCTTGGTGTTTTTCTTTGTTTACACATATCAAGACTTCGGTGTCTTTTTTTTTTTTTTTGACGTTAAGACTTCGGTGTCTTGTATCTTATCTACCTACCTATAGTATTTCTTGTGCTTGGCTATTATACATCGAATAAATTTAGTTTGCCTGTTCAAAAAAGAAATTGCCAGAAGCCTAAATCTATTCTTTATTTCCACTAGAAAAATGAGTGTTGAAAAATACATAATTGAGAAGACTCGCAAATTCAATATCTTAAAATTTTGAATTAAAATGTGATGTTCAACTCTTGTATGATTGCTTTGGACGTAATATGGATAATTTTCCGAAATCTCCTCATAGAACACTTTCAAAATACTAAAATCCACTCTCTTTCCATTCTATCAGTAGACTAAGTTACAAAAGCTTTTCACATTTTTTACTTCATATAATAGTAACTCAACCGTGTATGCATTATATTATTGATCACACCGCAGTTCATTATATTAGACTACAATGGGTTACGAACCACGCTAGTCAAAAATTTAACAAACACATTACATTAATCAACATAATCACCATTGATTTACTATAGCCATATAAAAAAATTGTAACGATCTCTGTGAGCTTAACTCAGTTGATAGGGATATTGCATATTATATGCAGGAGTCGGGGTTCGAACCCCGGACAAAAAAAAATTGTAACGTTTTTCATGCACCTAAATTTTTTTAAAACAACGTCAAAAACAAAAATTAAATTATAAAACATTTCCCAATTTCTGACATTCATTGCATGTATATCATAATATTTCTCCAAGTATAACCTAAAAAAAAAATTATTGTGTAATTTTTCATATTCATTCTCACCCTTTATAACCCCAACTAAGTCAAAATATGTACTTTTTCTTCTTCTTAAGCTTGATGTGAAGATGGAATTCTCTCTTGAGGTACTTGTCTTGGAACTTGGACAATAGGGTCATGGAGTTTCTTAAACCACATTTTGTCGATGTTGTTAGCCTTTCTTTGTGGTAAATCAGTGGGTTTAATCGAAACACGTGCAGCCTTGCATAAAGCATTGACGAGGCTACAATATCTCAACCGAAATCTGGCTTGATTTTCATCGGCTAGCCTCTTCAAGTCATTTGCAATTATCCTCCCCACATTTATGTCTTCTCTTTCAATAATTGTTTGTACTTTGTACACCAACCGCGATGACCAATTTGAATTCTAAAGCATTCCCACAACTTTTTAAATGAGAAACAAACATTGTTTCCCAAGCCTTGCTAGTCGCCTCATATCCTTTTGAGGAAATTTTCTAGGAAAACATCCTTCGACATGCTTCAACCAACCCGCTTCAGGTACACACAACGCGTCTTTGATTTCCTTCAAAGGTCCCTCTTCCCTAGTCTCCTCCAATTCCACCTTTCTTCTTCTTCAAACATGGCACATTTTCGATGCTTGAACTCCAAGTACATTGTTGATTGTATTCTCATCAAAAGGAACCAATTTTCCATGAATATATATGATTCCCACACTCTTCCTTTTCCCAGAAAAAGAAATTGTGTTTGCGAGAAATTTAATTGCAATTTAACGATTGGAATCTTGAATCATGATATTCATCTTCTCCCAACCTCTTCTCTTCAATTCTTCATCCACTTCCAAGCAATCTCCTCTCTTGAAAGCATGTTCTTCAACAAATTGCTTGTGACAAATTTATGAATATCTTATTGCTTCCTTTTCCCTAAGAAATTTCTTTTCAATCATAAGTGTGTTATTCGGGTGTTGACTCTCTAGCTCTTTTTCCTCCCCTAGCCATGAGGGTTTTCTTTTGAAATTAGTTAAGATGATTGGGTTTTTGCAAAGTAAAGTGATTTGGGGTTACCAACTAGTTATAAATGTAAAATGAACATTTTATATCACCCTACTTTTTATGAAAACAAGAACATACATTTTTTTTATATTGTTACAAAAATAATTCTGAGAACATTTATTACCAACTTCTCTATTTATGTGTCTGAGTTTTCAAAGACTACTGTCATCTGTCTATCTAAAAAAAAATGTTATGGACAACTAAATATTAATTTATTTTTAAATAAGAAAATTCCATAAAACTTTTTTTTTGACAGAAAAATTCCATAAAACTTAAATGTTATGATATCTATAACACCAAAAAAAAAATATTAACCACGTTGAGTATGTAGAGAAAGAAAGTAAATTTAAGAAAATATGGAATACTCTAAATTTTAATTATGCGGAACATTTTTCTTCAGAAAACATTCTTATACACCAAAAATTAAAATTTGTTTTTTTTTTTAATTTTAAAAATCTAAATCGTATCCTTCAAAAAAAAATCTAAATCGTAAAAATTTAAAAAAGAAAGAAAGTAAAGTCTTAAATGTTATGATATCTTATAAGTTATAAACTAGTTTGCCTTGCCAAACACAACCTTAATAGTGTGAATTGATTTTTTCCCCTTATTTAAGAAGGAATTATTCACTTTAAAATGAATTTTACTTGTCCTCCACAACCTCAGTGCTTGGTTGGACGCTCTCCCAAGACAAACAACTTCAAAAATATTTCTTCTAAAATTCCCTCAAACATGTCTTCCACAATGTCTTAATAAAAGTATTTTAACGCAAACCATGTTTTCCACAATGTCTTCCCCAGATTTTTAATCCATTACCAGTTAACATGTATTCTTATCTTATTTCTATTTCAAATTTTTTAAATGAAATTGGATGATCATGATTCAATAAAAAAAAAATTAATTAATTACATATACTCCATCGTTGTAAAATTATTTTACACATATATCAAATCATGTATTGTTACGTCTTTCTATAAATATAAGGAAAATGTTAACGAGTACCCTTGGGGCATTCAGGACACTCTTTAAACACCTAAAGTAATAAAGTTTTATGAAAGTTTGTGCATTTATTGCATTGAAAATTGAAGTCAAACCTTTTTTAAAAAAAATAATTTCATTATTAAAAATGTTTAATGAGTGTCCCAGACATTCGTTAACAAAACCTTAAAAATAAAAACACATGAATTGTCATATTTATTAATGGGAAATATTAACTTGTGCTCTTAGGGCACAAGATAAGGATCTTAAAATAGAAATAAACAATAAATATTGTATTGAAAATATAAGTTTTTAAACTTTTAAAATTATAAATGCACAATTTTCAAGATTTAATTTTTTTATTTAGTTTCTTATCTTAAGTTAACAAGACCCTTTATTAATTAACGTGACAAAACACATAATTGAATACTTCGTTTGGTATACCCAAATTATCAATCACTATATAGTATATAGTTGAACACATGAACCATCTATCTTTGGTTCATTTCATAGTGCTCTTGTGCAAAAGTTACCTACTATGTATTCTCATTACCGTTCAAAATGCAGAGCACTAACCACCACCATGTTCTTCCTTTTACCACTCATCTCTTCCCTTTTCTTCACCTCTTCCACCGCTTGCTCTAACGGCAATTGCCAGGTTCTGTTTTTTCCTTTCAACACAAGAGATCCATCAAAATTTGCATTCTTTCTTTGATTCTTAGCTGAATTTAGCAGGTTTTGGAAGCTTGTTCTGCTGCTACGGATTGTGGGCCGGGCCTTTTTTGTGGTAATTGTCCTGCTTTGGGTTTGAACCAACCCATCTGTACTAGAGGGCAGCCTGTAATTCCCACATCTACTGTAAGTTCCTTCTTTTTTAACTAGAAAAAAAGCAAGTGGGTTGTTAAAAAATTTAAGCTTTTTGTGATATATGATGCACTGATACGGACACCGACACCAGACACGATGCTGACATGTTCACATTGGTAATAATTTGAGAATATTTGAATTATTGAATGTAGCCATATGTGTTAGGAGTCCGGCATTAGACTCGACACTGACATGTTGACACTGATAATAATTTAAGAATATTTGAATTATTGAATGTAATCACACGTGTCAAAAGTCAGATTCTAGACACGACTTTTTAAATTTGAAGGGTTTGTGTTATATTGTTTGTGATTGTGATGATACTTAAGCTTTTGAGGCATACTGCAGGTGAATGGATTGCCCTTCAACAAGTATTCATGGATAGTGACTCACAATGCCTTCAGCATTGTTGATTCGCCGCCTTTGCCTGGTGTTCAAAGACTAACTTTTTACAATCAAGAAGACACTGTAACTAATCAGTTGAGGGTATGTGTATATTGTTAACAGTATTCTGTTTGTAATTGCATGCTTTTCATGGATTAAGTTGGATTCCATTATAATTCAGCTTGACAATGATTTTAAGTATATTTTTGTGTTTTGGGAATTTAATTGTTTCTCTTACTGTTTGTTTTGTTTTTGATGATATAGAATGGAGTGCGAGGACTAATGTTGGATATGTACGACTTTGAAAATGATATCTGGCTCTGTCATTCGTTTCAAGGGAAATGCTTTAACTTCACTGCCTTTGTAATCTAACTCTAGCCCTCTTTGTTATACTGCTTTTACAATCCAAGATTGCATTTTGTGGTTGCTATGTGCTTTCGTGGTTACATTGAAATGTTCTTGATTTCAGCAACCTGCAATCAATACTTTGAAAGAAGTGGAAGCATTCTTGACACAAAATCCAACTGAGATTGTTACCATCATAATTGAAGACTATGTACATACTCCAAAAGGTCTGACTAATCTTTTCACAAGTGCTGGATTGGATAAGTATTGGTTTCCCTTGTCAAAGATGCCGAAAAAGGGTGATTGGCCCACTGTAACCGAGATGGTTCAAGCGAATCACCGACTTGTTGTTTTCACTTCCGATGCTTCGAAGGAAGCTGGAGAAGGAATAGCTTATCAGTGGAAGCACGTGGTTGAAAATGAGTGTAAGCACAATATCATTTCAATGCACGCACACACACACACATGATCTGTAATAAAAAGACTCATAATTCACTTGTTTTTCAGCTGGAGACCCTGGAGTTCAGAAGGGTTCTTGCCCACATAGGAAAGAATCAAAGGCATTAAACTCTAAAAGTTCGTCGCTTTTCTTGATGAATTACTTTCCAACATATCCAGTTCAAGCTGACTCGTGCAAAGAGCATTCCGCTCCACTTGCTGAGATGGTGAATACATGTTATAAAGCTGCAGGGAATGTGGTGCCTAACTTCATAGCTGTTAACTTTTACATGGTATTCCTTAATGTTCATTGTTGTTAATAGAAACTTATTATGATACTTATATAGCACACACGTCGCAAACAATTCAATTCTGATTGAAATTTGATGCAGAGGAGTGATGGAGGCGGTGTTTTTGATATTGTGGATAAAATGAATGGCCACTCATTGTGTGGATGTAGTACAGTTGCTGCTTGTCAGGTTTGTCTACGTTTCTTACCTTTACCGTTAGTGTCTGAACCTTCAGTATTCTTTTAATTACTTGTTACTGTGTGTCTTCTATTCCCAAACTAATAACTGGAAACCTATTTGATTATTGTTTTACACCCTGTAGAAATTTTCCAGATTTTGATAATTTACAAACTTTAATAGTAATTTATTTGAAATGTTCGTTCACATGAGCAGAATATCCAGAGGATATTCTGTGAAGCTTGATTATGTATTTGCTGAACATTAGATCATGGTAATATAATTCGTTCTTCCGAACATAGGATCAGATAATTAGTCAGTCACGTTTATCCACAATTTTTTGGGGTATAAATCAGTGTTGTAAAATGTTGCTGCAATAGTGCTATAGCGTAGCGGAATTCGAACAAATTGTTATTCTTCTGTTATACACTATTTAGTACAAAATATTGTCAAATAGTGGCGTTATAGTGCTGCTTTTTTTCTTTTGAACAAGCGTTATAGTGCTGTTGTGTAGCTGGTTTTGAACAATCTGCTATTTTCAGCGATATGTGATTGATAAGACTGATATAAATTTGTTTCTATAATTCTTGAACTGACAATAATTTGATAGACAAAAGAAAGGTTTAGTCACTTGAGGGTGAAGGTGAATTTTCATTGTGTATTTGTGTTGAAAGTACTGAAAACATCATTAATATGTTTGAATGGATTGTATCTCAAAATTTCATTTTAACCATGTTCCCTTTCTGTCCTAGAAATTTTAAAAGTATACTTATCTAACTAAAGTCTTTATTAGACACCAAAAAGTTATTTGTTTATAAAAATAAAAAGATTAATGGTTACGTGATAACTGAAATTTTGCAGGCAGGTGCGTCCTTTGGGTCTTGCAAGAACATTTCTGTACCTAATACAAGTCCAGTGAGCAACACTGGTGGAGGTGGAACCTTTAATGGATCTGTTCAGTTCTCTAAATCTGCTTCGCCTGTCCGTTACCCAAATTGTATTTTTGTCTTGTTTTACTTCCTGCTTATTGCAGTCTTGTTGAAACTATGATCACTAAGCCTTATCATATAGCTCGAGTATGAAATTCATGGAACTGTTGCTAGGTTAGGAAATTAGTAATGTGTTTGGAAGCTTTATCTTCCGCCGGTGTCACCTTGCGTTTGTGCTAAAGGTACTCGCTTTGAGTTGACCCTGTGTCTAGGTGTTTGCACTGTATATCCAAACCTTCGCTAGATAAGCTTTTGTTTATGCTTAGGCTAAATTCATGGATATTTAAGTCATCTGTGGTAAAATTTAATCAAGAGAGATCAAGAGCTTATCTGAGCTATAAGCAGTTCAGGTATGTTATATTCTTTGGCTGTAGAAATCAAGTTTTAAATATTGCAACTTTTTTGGATGCTTAAACTTTCACCCTTTTCTGTCATTGCACTCTTTTGTTGATGTGGATCTAATGGACCAAGCTATGATTAGTTAATCAAATTCTTTTGAATTGAACTCATTTAGGTGCTTTAATGATGCTACAAATTTTACATGTTATATTGAGCACTTACTCATCAATCATCACGATCAAGTTGGATTAGATATTTTTTTCCTCTCTCCTGGGAAGTTTGTGATTCCACCAGCTATAATTGGTAGCTTTTCACTTTTGTTTGTATAAACAGCATAATTAAGTGCTTATGGCATAACCACTTATCATATAAGTGCTTATGCGTAAGCTATTTCTATTACAAACAATGTCAAACTCTTTTCATGAGTTATAAGATGTTTTTATAAGCTATCCTGGAGAGCTTATGAAAATAAGCTGACAACCGATTATAAACATGTCATAAACTGTTTTCATAAGCTCTCCCAAGCAGTCTTATAAGTGTTTACAACATTAGATAAGCTCAATTAAGCCAATCCTAACATACCCAAAATGAGCTTAGCTGTATGTGTTTATGGTGATGAGTTCATTTTTCCAATGGTTTCAAAAAAAGTGAAAAAGTTGCTTATGTTGCCAAACAATTGAATTCTGTATTAATGATTTATGTTGATTGCAGTTGTGGGTTCAATACTCTAGTTAATGTTAAACCTCATATAGATTTATAAGCTTTTAGATGTATCATGGAGGGGTTCATTTATATGTTTTAATGACTGCATATGCATAAGATAAGATGACTTGACCAGTGATATCCTGTAGCAAAGTACACTCTTCCTTTTTTATGTTTTGTCTGTCACTCTATATGTTTTCTATGCCTTTAGGAAATTAGGATATTTATATCATTATGTTATTTAGGGTATGAATATGTTTTGAACCAAGTGGTTGAGTTTAAGTGGTTAATGAGTTTAAATCTTAGTCAGAAAAATTATTGACTAGATTCTATTTACATTTTGACCGAACTTTAAATCACCGAAGCCCGTCTCCTGCCCCTGAGGAGAGTCAAGAAAAAAAAAACTTAAAATGAGAATGTAATGTAAAGACTAAAGAGAAAGGGGAGAGAACTTCATACAAATATGTTTATTGGTTCACTTTTAACTTAGAAGACAATACAGTCCCTTCATTTGATGATAGATTCACTAACGCATCTTGTTTTAACTAAAACCTCTTTTCTTTATATTTATTCTAATTTCAAATAAAGCAGGTAATGTTATAATTGCAAGGCAAAAAAAAAGGCCATCTGTGCCAAAAAAAAAAAGGCCATCGTCCCTATCCCTACAAAAAAAAATGGAAAAAACATTAGGGTCTCCTCACATTCTAGTAAAGATCGGACATCGACCTATTGTAGTTTTTTTTTTATATGGGAGAAAAGTACTTATAACATTTCCTTAATCAAATTGTGTTCAATACAATGAGATTTTCTACCATAATTTGAAAACTAGCTTGAAATGTAGTCGTCTTTGCAAGAACATGAGCAACATCATTCACTTGTCTCCTGACACACTTAGCACTAGAGTGTTCATAAAAAGATGAAAATAAGTTTCTGAAATGACTTTTAATGTCATCAAACTCAGTAAAGTCACTTGAAAAAGGCGAAAAACTATCAACAACTACTTTTGAATCTAACTCAAAATCAATTGGTCTCAAATTTAGCTCATGAACCTAATTGAATGCGATAGTAACACAAGCGCTTCCCCAACATGAACAACACATATAGGCGACAACCATTCAGTTTTTGGCTAAAACAAATTTACCATTATTATCTTTGACACATACGCCAATTCCTACCTTATTGCTCTGAGTGTCTGAGGCTGCATCGACATTGCATTTAAGTCTTCCTGCAATGGCTTCGTCCACTTTATAGTAGTTGTGACTCCGTGCTGGTGTGAGCCCTGATTCTGGGCATCACAGGCTGCATTCTAGCTCACAATCTCATCCACTGCACTAGCAAAAACATTGCTCTGCAATTCAGCAACGTTGTTCCAGATTTTATTGTTTTATGTTGCATAGCATAAAACATAGGAGCAAAATTTAACAATTACCACAGAGACATCTGATTCATTGTCTGCAATATTGCATAACATATTAAAACAAGTAGTCATTCTCCAAATATTCTGACTGTTGGAACATATGAAGAAATCAAAAAATATGCAGTGTATCATTTAGACAACATCTTGTAGGAACACAAATCCAACAAATATGCTACAAAATATTTTTAATCATTGGAGGAGCTTGAACTTTCCAAATATTATGCCATTCACCAGGGACTTTAAGGAGTATCAATAAATTCTTCGGTACAAAAACGATAAGCACTCTACTCTATAGTCACATTTAGTATCAACACACTCCAAAGTGGTGTGTTAAGAATCTTTGTTTGTCAAAAAAAAAAAAAAAAAAACTTTGTTGCACACACCAAATCATCGACCCATTGTAGTTTTCTTTTTTACGAACGACCGATTGTAATTTTTTATTTTTTTTACTATCCATTGTAGTTTTTTTTTTTAGGGCAAGACAAATTGTAGTTAAGAATTTAAGGTTATTATGAATTTTTTTTAAAGGAGGGTTATTATGACTTTGTTATCGTGATTTTTCTTGTTTTAATTATAATGTTATTATTATATGATTATTGTTAAAAATAGCTGGAACAATAGTTAAAAGTATTTCAAAACTATTTTCGATCACCGAAGAAATTACTTGGATAGTCACATACTAAGTCGCTCTCTTTGAGACATTTTGTGACACTGTCCATAATATTTTGTAAGCAGAGTATCAACTACGACGTCTCCAAGATAAAACAGTCCAACTACAATTGTATCGGAGTTGTACTGCACTGCAGGATCCCTTTTCGTAATATCACTAATATGATACTTGAACCACTTTAATATGATACTATGACCACTCCTAAATCGAAGGCACGGTGATACTATGACCAATCCCAACCGAAGAGACAATAGTACTAAGACCACTCTAATATGGCCGTAAAACCACTCATAAATAGAAGAGACTGTTCCTATGAAGAGAGTAAAATTTTCTAGAAGGGACAAAATTACTCCGAAGAGACTAAATTTCCAAGAGAAAAATTACCGAAAGGACTATGCTTTTAAGACTATTCTTCCTAGGGGGCATTATATCTCGAAGGGACTGTGGTTTTAAAAACATTTTTTAAATTTGAAGTGACAAAAAAGAAGAAGCAAGAAATGAAGAGGAGAATAACTCATTTAACACATGCTCAAGGGAGAAGAGAGAAAAATTCTTTGAAAACTCAAAAGAATGATTAGTATAAATAAAAGAGAGAGTGGATAACTTCTTAAATGATGTTAGAAACTAACCAAAGTGCGTATACTAGGCGATGTCGGTGCTTTTTCAATTACACTCACTAAAACACTATACTATCTTTTTTTTTATTATCAAAAGGAAAAACTAAAGCAAAAAATCGTCTTGGTGGAATTAGAGTAAATTTGTCTAAGAATAAACCAAATGTAGTGATTAATGTCAGAGAAAGTTTCGTCATTTCTAGACTTTCAAATAAACCAACATCCAGTAAGAAAGAGTGTGTTATACTGACTGGTTGTATGCATTTTGAATCATATCTCAAGATTGTGTCAAACTTCAACAGGTGCGAAACCTGAATAGCTTTTGGGTAATCACCCCATAAATGTAAAATAGTTTCTGATAATGCACCACATCTATGACAAGAAACAAAGACATATGATGAATGCACCAAACCTTATCTGTAGGCAACTTCTGATGTATAACTATCCACACAAAATGACGAACATTTCTAGGGAGTTTAAGTTTCCAAATCCAATAACACTTAACCACCTTTGGGTCAGACGCTGATACTAAGGTTAACCAATTGTAGGCTGATTTAGTGGTATAGGTTCTTGAGATAGGTGGCTCCGACACCATGTCATCAAATTCATCATTTTAAAATATACTCTCCATTTCCATCTTTATATCTTGAATAAGAGGTGTGGTTATGATATCAAAGTTCCACACTCTGTTATGACAAATGTCTTTGATACGGAGGTTAATGTCATCGTATCAACGTGAGAAACTCGCTTGCAAGTTTTTCATACTAAATGAAAGTGTCATACTCTATTATATCTAAAATAGACTCTAGAGTTTTTATTTTTAATTCACATATTCTATGTTGCATGCAACATGTCTGAGGTCAAACAATTACATGATTTACATACACAATTACACACATATTAGCAGTTGTAATTTTATTTTATTTTTTATAAGTAACATTGTTGGGAACTTCTACTTCTACTGTACACCTCATAAATTTATAATTTATAATTTAACAATCATTTTATAAAATAAAGAGTTATTTATCAATATTAATATTTTATAAAACATCATTTTATAAGGAAAAAAACATCATTTTATTGTTTATAAGAATCATATTAAATTTTTAACATTTTCTTATAAAAAAATAATCAATATTCTTTGTTATATGTAACAAAAATTTTAAAAAAGTAAATTTTATTTTGTCGACACTTTTGGTAAATAAGATCTAATTATTGTAATTGTTAATGATTGAAAACAATTATTTTTCTTCAAAAAACAACTCATTTTAACATTAATTTGATAATTTGGTGTACCGGTACACTCAAATTTGTGAGTGTACCATAGAATTTGTCAACATTGTTTATACGGTAAGTATTTTTCTCCACGCACGCATGTTTAAAATAGTATACACGTGTTTATTTTTTTAGGAAGATATTATGTTTATTTACAACTAGTAAAAGACCCGTGTTTTCACACGGATCACGTAACATTGCGATAATTATATAAAATAATTAGATTATCAAAATTAAAGTAGTGTTTCAATTAAATAATATTTTATTTTACATGCAAAAAACTGTTCAATGTTTGCACCCCGCCCGTTGCAGATTTTATGTAGTTATATCTGCATAAACAAATTTTTATATAAATATATGAGAAAATGGATTCGATAAAATTTTGAAAACTCGTGACTATTTTCAATATCAATATTAATGTAGTGTTTATCTTAAATAACATTTTATTTTATATGCACACCTTGTCCGGGAGAGAGAGCCCTTTGGTTTTTAATATATCTCATTTTGATTTGTTAAAAAAAACATTTTATTTTATATGCAAACGACGGTTCAATGATTGCACTGCACCGCTACAAGTTTTATATACTTATATCCGCATAAACACATTTTTATATACATATATAAGAAAGTAGATATGATAAAATTCTCGAAATTCATGACTATTTTCAAAATATCAACTTTAATGTAATGTCTCTATTAAATACATGTGTTTTTTTTTAGGAAGATATTGTGTTTATTTACAATTAGTTTTTTTTATAAGAGTTTAATGGATAATGGTGGTGGGTTGACGGTTTAAAACAATTTTGCACACACAACCAATCAAGACATTTTAAACAACCATGCAAATTAAAAACATTAATTGATGTGGCAATTCTAAATGTTTTGTTTGGATGTGTGTGAAAAATTAATTTAGACTGTCAACCCATCATCATTAAACCCAGTTTATAAAGTATTATTTTTTCAAATGAATACAATTTTTTTAAAAATTATTGAATAAAAGTTAATTTAAATTACCAACTTCTAGATATCTTCAACATTAATTGATATAAATTTTGTAACAAAAAAATATATAAATTTAAGTATTAATAATGTATTGTTATGTTATTTAACATTTATTAGATAATTAAATCACTATTTTTAGTCTCCGTAAGCTTAACTTGGTTGATAGGACATTACATAATATATGCAGAGGCCAGAATTCGAACCTCAAACACTCACTTATTCAATTCATCTTAAAAAATGTGTATTTTTAGTCACAAGGTTACTTGACAAAAAAAAACCATTATTTTTATCAACCACTTCAAATGACTTATCCACTCTAAGTTATCCAATATTAGTTTGTTCATCCGCTATTAACTATAAGTTTATATGTTATCAGTTAGCTAATCAACTTTCCGCTAATTTATATAAAAAAAATTCTAAAAATACATTTAAATTAAACACTATTGCTTAAAAGTCTAGAGATGATTAGTCAACTCGATTATATTATAAAAAGAAATACTAGAGATGATTGAGAGAATATTTTATCCAAGAGCTCTTTCTTGCTTGAACATGTTATGTTTGATGGCCGGAGAAGAAAAGTTTTGATAGTGTATATCCACAGCTTTTTTCAATTGATATGTATCTTGTGTTAAAAAGACAATGTACACATACATTCAATCATTTTGTTATGTTAAAAATTAAATCAATACTAAAGAAATCAAGATCATGGTCTAGAAGAATATTGTCAAATGAGGATGACATACATCTGTATTGCCAGAGGTTTTTTTTTTTTTTTTTAATGAGAATATTGCTAGAGTTCTTGTTCCGAGAGAATAATATATGTTTGATAGAAGTAGATAATAATATTATATTATAAAGATCCAACTGAAGAACGAAAAAAATAATAATACAACATCCATAGTGACCTCTTTGGCCTCCATTACATAAAAAAAAAAATTACAAATGTGGGAAGTTCGTTGGTGAATCATTCATTTGGATACTTTTACCAAACTTTTCCAATTGACAAGAATGTAGCAAAAATCAATATCAATAAAATAGAAAATTTCGTGTAAAATATTTTAAATTTATGTTTTCTAAAGGTAAAATATTATATATTATAATTATATTTATATTTATTGCACACTCCACAAGCCATAACCTTGTTAAAAATTGAAAAACTTATAATAAGAAAACCAAATTCTCCATGCACACAAATTAATCATCACAAAGGAGGGATCAGTTGATGCGGCGGCACAGTGTAATGCCATCACCAACTGGGAGCTGACAAATCTCGATCCTTGAATCTTTAGCTAAATATTCGTTGAGCTCAATCACATGACCACGTAAACGCTTAACGAAATCCAGCATAGGTGCATCCTCTGGAGCAGCAACTGATCCAAACCATAAGGTATTATCGTATCCAATCAATCCTCCAACTTTAACAAGATCAATTACCCTCTCATGATAGTTTAAGTAATTATCCTTATCAGCATCCACAAAAATAAAATCAAATGCCCCCTTGTTGTTTTCCTGCAAAATTAATGGACACCAATTCAATTAATCCTAATTTTTTTATCCTAAGTTTGTAAAACGTGCATGGATGAAATAAAGTTGGACTTATATAATAATGAAATAAAGTTGGTGGCAAATGATGCAAACGCACATCTTGAATAAGTTGGTCAAGAAGAGGGAGAGCAGGTCCTTCTCTAAAGTCAATTTTGTGAGCAACTCCAGCTTTTTCAATTATAGGCAATCCCAGCTCATAGTATTCCCGACTCACGTCCAAAGCCAATACCTAATAAAATTAGTAATCAATCATGAGTTAATCATTATTTCATGATGATTAATTTGGAGGATATTTAATTTTAATTATATATTCCTTCTTACTTAAACAAAATAAATTATGTGCCGTTCAGTATCAATTCTTAACAACTCATTTAATTTAAGATTTTAACAACTCATTTTAATATTCTTATGAAACAAGTTCCTATAAGATGTTTGAGGAGCACAATTATTATTTTTATTATTGGTACGAATTTCATTAGGGAATATATATATGGTCTAATGTCTCTCCCTTCCTAACTAAATAAATAAATAAAGGGAAATGTTAACTTGTGTCCTTAAGCACAAGATAAGGAACCCAACATAGTAACTTTTTGTTGGAATGTATGCATTCAATTTAATTTTTGAATTTATAATAAATAATATGCACAAAATTTGAGGGAATATTTCTACTTTTAAGTTCCTTATCTTGTGCCCTAAGGTGTCTTAAGAGTACAAGTTAACATGATCCATAAATAAAAATCGCAATTACAATGACAATAATATGCAAGTGCAATATAAGAATTTAATTATATTTTGTAAGGTGGAGCCTTACCTTTCCATCAGAAGGAAGAGCAAGAGCAGTGGAGAGCAAAGAGTAACCAGTGTACACACCAATTTCCATTGTGTTCTTTGCATTGATGAGCTTAATCAACATCCTTATAAGTTGTCCTTCATCGGCAGGTGTAGCCATAAGGTTCCTGTTTTTACACCATGTACATTATTAATTAATAATTAATAGTCTTTTTAAGAGTTAAAACAAAATATATATTGATAATTTTGTCCTGGTCCGGACTTCTGATGCAACAAATTTCTTTGCTTTGATTAAAATTCAAGGCTAGAGTTAGTTTATAAACAACATTAACACATTTATGAGGTGTCTTTTACATAACAATAAATCGTAAGGGTTTTGCAAGTTACCCTAAAGCGGACACTACCTCATAAATGTGGTTTGATGTCAGAACATTGGTGCAAAGTCACAAAATTGAGATTAAATGTAATTTATAAATAAGGATCCATACTTCTCTATCAATCAATTAGACACCTTTTACAAAGTCACAAAATTGTGTGGTCTTTGGACAAGATCACAAAACGGACAATGCTTTGAAAATGTGATTTGAGGTTGGAACAAATTTCATAATTTCATAATTTATTACATATATGTAGTACAAGTATAGGTGTAAAAAAAACTAGTGCTAGTATATATTTTTGCATCAATAATATAGTTACCGAGAAAAAAAGTATGTATTTGATCATAATCTTAATTTTTTTAGAGGATAATCATAATCTTAATTATTAAATGAGCAATTATCACTACACTTTACTTTATTAAAGTAAATATATCCACTAACATTAAATTTTAAACAAGTCAAAATTAGCATTCCCCAGATTAGCATATACTTATTATGGAACACACAAAATTGTTTGTTTTTTTTAACAATTGAAGTATAATCTTACCGAGGATGTTTTTCTGTCATCTCACGAAGCTCCTTCAAGCAAGGGTGTTCATTTGGAAACACACTTGTGTCAAGTATATACTGCACAAGTTTTTTTTATTTTATGACAAAGCACAATTTAAGTGTTAGCAAATATAAGAGACTTAGATGTAATCAACTCATGTAATAAAAAATAAATATAGCAACTAGTAAAAATCTTGAACAAGATTTCATATAAGTGAGAAAGAATAGTGCAAAAAACAGACATATGTGAAATTTTGATATGTCTCAAAAAAATTATTAAATTAAAATAGATAATAATAACTGTGGTCTTTGTAGAAAGTGAACCTGATAAAGTGCATCACTCTGAAGGAGAGTCTTGTGAGCAAGATCTGTGTGTCCAATGATTTGGTTTTGTTGTTCCTCTCCATTACTGATAGCCATCTCTAGTGTTTTTGTCTTGATGTTTTTTCTGACTATGAAACACTCTCTAGATGATGAAGAATAAAGCTCCAAAAAGCTGTCCAATTTATAGATAAGAGTGTGGTACGATAGAAAATTTTATATATATTTTTTAAAATAAAAAATTGATGTGGTTGGATTCTAAAAACTTTTTAGAGTACAAAGTAGGGGTGAGTACAAAATCCGAACCCGCCCACCAACCGATATATCCGAGTCACCCGCAGGTTCATCGGGTGGGTTAAAACGGGTCTCGGGGTGAAGAAATGCTAAAAAATAGGGTATGTGTGGGTTTAGATGGTCGGGCGCGGTTTTTACAAATCCGAAACCGTGTAAACCGAACCCGACCGTCCTATAAAAAAATTTACTCCACAAAGCCCAATCCATTATACATATCACCCTCAAATATATATAATTCCTCATCTCTTCTTGTTAAATTTTTTATAACGTGATATTTTAATGATTGCTATGATACTTTGATCTACGGCCTTTTTCTTTTTAATTTATTGAAGAAAGTCTTATTAAAAAAATAGCCAAATAAATTTGAGATGAATAAAAAAATATTGGAAAAATAACCGAATCAACCCACCCGATCAAACCGAGACCCGTCCAAACCGAAACCCGCACAAACCGTATTAATTTGTGGGCGGAATTGGGTCTTTAAATTGGATGATCGGTTTCATAAATCTTGCCGAGTTTAGGTCCGAACCCGACCTTTGCTCTACCCTAGCGCCGACAAAGATATTTACATATCATACATCGACAAGATTTTCATGCCGGTTGTGGAAAATCATCTCCTTGTAAAATATAAACTAACTCTTTATCAATTGAACTTGTAGGATGTGAACTAACTCTTTATCAATTGAACCGTTTAATGTTTGCGATCCACAAATCCTTTCATTTTCATTAGACTAATATAATCTAAACTCTAAAGTAATGTTTAAAAATGTTCATACTGCTAGGAAGTAGGAAGGCTCGTGCTAAAACTTTCATAATCCTTTCATTTTCTTTGATATGGTGAAATTTTATTGAGTGTACAATTGTAAGTAAAACTCATCTAAACCTTAAATTTATCTGAAATATTAAATATGAAAAATGACACCATATTAAATTATTAGATGATTGATATAAACGCATCCAAACCATTTGATTGGTTTAATAGTGTTAACTAGGGATCTTGAAAATGTTCATTTTAATGGACTACTGGTCTAACTTTAAATGAAAAACGCAAAAATTGTTATATACACTTCTAACAAGGTTGAAACACATCAGAAAAAGACATAAATGTTCATCGACAATTAATTGCCGCTGGTTAAAATTCATCGGCAACTAACTGTTGATGAAGTTATATTGATAAATTACTTGTGTTTTTTGGCTAAACACTATGTGTGAAATGCATTCTTAAAAAAAAAACATGCAATCAAACTTTCAAATACGGTTGTTCACCTATAATAGATTCCTTTCCATGAAAATTCTTATAGGCCTGCGTTGTTGTCAACCAATAGCCAGGCTGCCAGGGTGACATTTTGCATAATAAAGTTCCATAGTTAACTACTATGCCAATAGGAAATAGAAAATGAAATATCATTCAATGATATTTATTAAACTTTTGAAAATCTTATTAACGTGTGAGGCACTAGGTTGCTCACATAATAAAAAGATAAAGCATATATTAGCTCATGGATTAGGTAGCAAGGACAAAAAATAACTAGTTGTCCCGGGGAGATTAGGTAAGGAACTTGGTCTTGTTTGTAAGGAACTTGGGTCCGTTTACTTTTTAATAAAAAATATTTTCAATTCTCATTTTCAAAAAATTTGTGTTTCTTAAATTGTTAATAAAAACATACACAATGGAGACATTTATTTTTTGGTATTTAAATGAGCCACACATATACACATCACTCGGTTATAATGTTTAAATAGTAGTGTCTAATAAGCATTCAATCCCTCCAACTCAACATCTCACACAAATTTTTTAAGAATGTGATAGATAGATGATGAAAGTTAAGCCGAGAAGAATGTATTTGAAAAACAATAAGAATATTTTTGCATTGTAAAGATTGATAATTTTATCAGCCAAAATTTGCTAAAATAGTTAAAATGCTTCTCAAATTGAAGTGTGTCTATCCAAATAGGGTTTTATTAACGAGTGTTCTCGGATACTCTTTAAGCATTCTAAATTAGAAAATTATTCTTTAGAAAAGTGAAATTGTTTAATTTCTAATGCCTTAAATACACAAGTATTCACAGTGGCAGATCCAAAAAAAATTGAATTGTGGGGGCACCATCTATATAAACTAGTAGGTGCGTGTGCTATGTGTTTTGTAATTTTTGCTTGTCTTTATTTTGTTTTTATTTGAAGGAGCAAACCATCAATTTAGTATATAAATTATCATTCATTTCTCAATTTAGTCCATAAACTACGTAAATATAGCACTAGTCTTTAATTTATTTGAAATTCGTCAATTTAGTCACTAATGTATATAAAACTCCATCAATTTAGTCACTACAATCTCAATAACAAAGATAAAATTGACGAATACTAAATAGTTTAGAGACAACTTATTATAATTATATAATTTAGAGACAAAATTTGAAAGGAAAAAAAAAGTGATAGTTTAGAGACTAAATTGATGATTTGTTCTTTATTTAAATAGGGATTTTTTTATTGGGAAGCAACATGTAGAATTTAACTTATGTGATTGGATGAGTTAAGAAAGGTAGGTTATGTGAAGGGTGTGAGGGCATACCCTTCTTCATAGTACAAAAACATTTATATTTTACCACTAAAAAAAGAAGAGTCTTGCTAACCAGTGCCTTCGGGACAATGGTTAAGGAATTTATAAATAGAAATTTTTTCTTAGTAATATAAGATGTTACTTTCGATAAAGTAATGATTACTCAACTTTTTTCATCAAAATTTATTTGTTTTAAATGTTTAACCATTGCCCTTGAGACATTGGTTAACATTCTCCAAAAAAGAATTGTGAAAACTTTGTGCAGGCACATGCCTTCACACAACTCTACTTACATCCGTCCCTTAGTATTCATAAAAAGTTACCACATATGACCCTTAAAAAATGTTTCCGATATATACATTTAGTTTTTCCACTAGAGTGGATGAAGTTATATGTGAACCGCTTACGTGACAATCTATGTTGATGCAATATTAGTATTACGTGACCATTTTGTCCAAAATAATCTGAGTTCATCCAACATTAGTCCTCTTTCTCTTCTCTCTTCTAATCCTATACTTTTTGAGTAAATGATCGATTTAGTCCCTATATTTGTAAGTCATTCTTAAATTAGATCATGACTTATTAATATTTTAAAGGATTAAATATGTTTTTGGTCCCTGCATTTTGCGTGATTTTGAAGAATAGTCCCTATATTTTAATAAATGTTTTTAAAATCCCTACATTTTTTTCCGTTAGTACAATTGGTCCTTGCCGTCTATTTTCGATGACCAGGTTAACGGAAGATGCCACCTAGCAGCAACAAGAGAACTAGCAGTACACCAACAACACAAACCATATCTAAAAACAGAATCCAATTTAACTGTAAAAGAAATCAACCACAAGTTTTAAGCACGGAATCCCAATGTAACGCAAATGATTCCTAAGACTCATAACTAAAGTCTCACAATTTTTGCTAGATAAAATTTGTTGATTAAACTATGTCTGAAGGCATCATTCAATGCAATTTACAACAATATCAAGATCTTACAAAAAACTTCAAACGTAGTACCAACAGATTCCTTGAATCTAATCTAAATCAACTGCAACATATAAGAATCTCCTTTGTAGCCACCGTAACCTCAACAAACAAAATCAGACAAAGTTAGATTTGAAAAATCATCAACTTTGTTATGGATTTTTGCTATAACAATGGTGTCGGATCTGATAACAGTTTCGAGTATGGTGAGTGGTCGGATCTGAGCATCAACGACGGCGACGGTATGGTGAAGTCGTGATAGCTGCGATGGCGACATCGTAAGGGCTGAAGACGCAGAGGATGGGAGTTTTGTTCACGCTTACAGTGACGAGAGTGAAAAAGGGGATGAAGTTAATCTATTTTTGATGACTAGGCTAAACGAAATGTTGTTCCATGATGTAGAAGGAATTTCAAATCTCTAATTTCTGAAAAACTGAAGAAAAAAAATGATGGTAGAGAGATGAAGATGATGATGATGCTGGGTGGTTTGGTGTTGGTACAGAGATCATGGAACAAGAACAAGAAGAAAAGCGATTGTTTTTATTTTTTATTTTTTAAGTGTGGTTGATAAATAAAAAAATATTAAGATTTTAATTTTTAATTTAAATTGGGATTTTAATATGTGGCATGACATATCATTAATGAGGCCATGTGGCATCCTACTGGCGTCTAGGTGGCATCTTCTGTTAGCCTAGTCATCGAAAATAGACTGTAAGGACCAATTGTACTAACGGAGTAAAAATGTAGGAATTTTAAAAACATTTATTAAAATGTAGGGACTATTTTTCAAAGTCACGTAAAATGTAGAGACCAAAGACATATTTAACCCTAATTTAAATTATCAATTAAAAAACTGATAAAATCTCATTAAAATATGAACAATACAAAATAATAGAAACCATAAAAAAAACTTAATTTTAATCTTATATAACAAAATTTGTGTTTTGGTATTTTTCTTTCAAATTTACTTGCTACCTAATTTCTTTTTTTAGCATTATCGCTAGTGAGAGTTGAATTCTGATGAATTGTCAACACATAACAATCACTCGTATGTGTGACTTTCAAAAATAATTATGTTTTCCTCTAAAAAAATATACACGTTTCATATAAATAAATTGATAGTATTTAATATGGCTTAACAGTTTTGGAATTTTGGATGATAGTGTTATAAAAGAAACAATTTGAAATGTTAAAATAATTTATTAGTGCTCGTAGTATAGTAGCAAGTAGCAATATAGAATAACAATTTTGGTTGAATTCTCACTTGAACCAAAACGTACAAGCCCTGTGTATGAGGCCCATGTATCAAAAGTGACCCATCCAAACAGGTCCAAAGCCCATAATGAACCCTAACACTTCATCGTTTAATTCACTTATCTTGTTGCTTCTTTAGTGTTTTTGCTTCATCTTTTTCCCGTCTTTCTCGTCAGTGAGTGAGAGAGATCAGATTAGTGGTGCAAAACCAATTATATAGGGTGTTCAAAGTTTAGGGTGTGCAGCTACACACCTTCAGTTGTGGGTGGCTCCACCCCTGATTAGTTCCGTAAGTTACAATTGTTTTTTTTAAAAGACTCGCATTATTAAAAACTGGAGCGTTACAAAGTTGGTATTCCTACCCCTTACCAATTAAAATAACTTCTCAAAGTAGTTGGTGCATATACATACATGTCCATCACACTTAGAATGTGACAAAAAAGGAGGAAAACAAACTTTTTCTTTACAATCAGAGTCTCCAATACATCCTGGTGAAACAAAAATAAGGAATAACTGTTACTAAGAGGAGATGAAAATGTGTGTAGAAAGTAAAGAAGAAAAAAAATCAAAGGTTTGAACAAATCACAAGATTAAGAATATTTTGACATCAATATAAATTTATAGGCTTCAAAATAAAATAGAATTATATTTTAACTTAACTGGTATGACATTTACATCTTTGTGCATCGCATATCACAGAAAGAGGAGTACATACATCAGGTTCACAATCAGAGTCTACATTGCACCATGCTATAAAATAAAAATAACGAATAAATTATACAAAAAGGGGATGAAAAATTGTGTAAAGAAAAAAATTGAAAATTACAAGAGAAATTGAACAAGTGTAGGACTCTTGTCATACAATTAACTATTTAGTACATTATTTGTTTTTTTTTTTTGTATTTTATATAAATTGTTACGATTTGAAATTTTTTGTGGTATGAATTTAATTAATTCCCGAGGGAATGATTTTAAAATTATAATTACCTGGTAGTTTCAAATAACTTTTCGATAACGAGTTTTATTTTTAATTTAATGGCCTAAATTTGCAATGTTAATGGATAGTTATCAAGTCATTTTTGATAGAGTACAAAAAGTGATTGGTCATTAATTTTATGGTAATAAGAATGTTGAATTAATTTTCCTTTTTTTGCGGTGGCCTTTGGTGTGATATGCATGCAGTCAATTATTTTAAAACAATTTACTTATCAAAATCCTTGACTTTGTCCCTCAAAAATAAAATAAAATCGTTGACTTTTTATCGTTGGTTGGCGTGATGTTATGATGGTAAATAGAAGGATTTTGATTAATTTTTTTTTTCCTAAAGATGAATATTATAGTTTTTTTGAAGGAAAAAAAATAGGTTTCGACAAAGTGTTTTAAAAATTTAGAAGCGATTATGTTGTTGATTAATTGGAGACTGAGAGTAAACGTTTTTTTAGTAATTTTGATTATGTTGTATGCATGTCAATCATGTATTTTAAATTGTGTTTACTGCTTTTAAAATGTTGCAAATTACTCTAAATGTTTTTTTTCGAAAGAGTCTTCAAATAAAACGATTACACATATTTTATAAAACTTAAAAAGAGTAATTACCTGAACGAAATACTTTTTCTCTGGGATTTAAAACTTCACTGTTAGCCTCCAAACATTGGGATGTTATAAAAAGAAACGAGAAAATGAAGATTTCCATATTGTTCACAATCGTGAGAAATTTAGCCATATTGTTTCTTCTATAGATGTTAGAAACTTAAATTATTTGATCACTTTATATTAAAAAAATCCAAAACTCTTTTAACTTTAATTCATTACCTTTCATCCCTTACGGAGTCACAAGAAATCCTTTCTAAAATTATAGTAATTTATAAATGTCTCTTAAATATATTGAAATATTGTGTTTGTCCCTTTAACTTACTCACTTAATCATTCGACCTTAGCTTATGACATGTGTTGTGTTTTTATACTAACCCTTTATGATTATATCCTTTCATTATAAAGAAAGGAAACGATTACAAACAAGAAATAACAGTGTTTTAGAATTTAGTCATAGGAATAATTCTCCAATGAGGGTACAACATAACATTCATAAACACTAGAGAAATTTGAGTGGTAGAATCATCACCATAAACAAACAAAGTTTAAGTTCCTTACCAACTTTAAATCTACATACTAGAAGTCTCCGGAATCAAATACTTCCACAATTCCCATACACATGCAATCCCATTAACCAACATCTCTAATGACATCCATTAAAACCTATTAATTTTACTTCAATCTAAGAATTAAATTCAACCCTAATCTGATGAAGCCTCGTCACTCGTCACTTCCATTTACTTTTGCAAAAACAATAAAAAAAACAGACAACTTTGACTGATCCCAACACATATTTTGCATGCACTTCATATCACTCATGTTACTTGGTATATTATGTAAGAGCCTAATTGGTTCCAAGAATAATTCCTTTATATTAATATTTTGATGATACAAGAATTTGTCTATTAAATGTTTTTTCAAGAGAATGACGTCAAGGGTAAACAAAGTCCAAAGAATAAGATTCATGCAAATGGTCCTCAAATGGAAAAAGTTCCATTAGTTCAATGACAAAGTGAGGACTAAATTTTCCTCTACTGCAACATTGGTTCAAGACAAACCAAGGAGAACATATGGAGCTCATTGTCTAATCATGAAGTCCAAGCATAGGCATACCCAAGAAACTATATAGAGCCTGTTTGTTATTTTAAGAAAAAAATCACTTTTTTTTTTAAAAAAATAATCACTTTTAAGAGTTTTGCATCCGGTTGTTATAACTTTTAAAAAAAATTAGAATCTAAAAAAAATCTAAAAACAGCTTCAACTTCAAATTAGAAGCTGTTAAGAGCAACTTCTCAAAAAATAGATTTTTTTTAGAGGAGAGAGAAAATATGTTTTAAAAGATTGAACTAATTTTGTAACAAAAATCCCTTTTATAGAGTTGTATCCAAACAAACTAGATTATTTGTTTAAAAAAAGTGATTTTTATTACGGTAAACAAACGTAAAATAGATTCTAATTTTTCGTAAAATCTCTAAATTATTTTATGTCAAAATCACTTTTATTTTAATTTGTAACAAATGAGCCCATAATCTAAATTCTTATCATTTTAATGACACAAAAAAAATCATTATTATAGAAAAAAATTGTTTGGGTATAATTGGGATAATGAAAAAGTCAGCACAAAATCTTATATATGTAATCGGTCTAATTTGTTACACTTTTTAAAGCATAAAAGGAAAAAAAAAACTTAACATAATCTTATATCGTGTTTATTACATTTTTTTTTTAATTTTGAATTCACTTCCATCAACTATCTTTCATAAAGAATAAAGGAAAAGAAAAAATGATATATCATAGACAATAAAGATTGAACTTGTTACACTTTGTTTTAATATTTATATTTACTGTTATTTGTTTTTTATATGTGTTATTTGTATTTAACGTTGATGGTAATTTAAGAAAGAGAAAATGACAGCTTAAAAGAGCTGAAAGAATCTATTTTCTTTATATATAGTATATAGATGTATGGTAGTATACAAACTTTTTTTGGGTCTTTCTGCATGTGAGCATACGGGCACATTATTAGTTGTAGAAATTGAATCATTTATGAAATGATTTGTTATTTTATAATGGCTTAAATATGCATTTCGTCCCTGCAAATATAGATCATTTAAAATTTTGTCCATGAAGTTACTAATCCTTCCATTTTGCCACTACAAATATTAATCATTTTAGTTTTAGTCCTAATCTCATTTGATTAATGTGATTAGTCACATGGCAGTGATGTGGCACAAGCTGATTGGGTAAAAGACTTGGTGACTCAGCAAAAGCCACCCAAAATGACCATTCATACCCATGTGAAAAGACAAAAATGCCCCTTTCTTCTTCTCCCTCCAAAAACCAGTTTGGAATTGAATGTCAAAGCCGACACACCGCAAAGTTTCTCCAATCCAACGACCTCTCGTCGTTCAAGAAGCAATCGATGAATACACTCAAACCAAGCAAGAATCGTTAATCACCATTTTCAAATCTTTCACACTTCGTTAATCACCATTCAAACTCGCCAAAATCTTCCAACTACAGCCTTCGATTCAAATATGAACCGAAACTGTTAATCTTCTCAAGATCTTTCTTCCCTAAAACGTATTCTTTCAGTGGAACAGTTAGCCCCCTGAGGCTGGAGAATATATGGCCCTTAAGGAGTTGCCGGCGAGGACTCGATCGACGGTTTCGCGGACTTAACTGCAGCTCCAGCTGGGGTATTTATACAACAGAGTGCTTCAATGAGTTTTTTGGAGTAGGTGTTTTGGCTGATTGGGATCTCCATGGCATGAGATTGATGGAGTTAATAGTGCAAGGTTTTGATGCAGATCCAGAGTAGAAATCAATATAGCAACAAACAAGGAGATAAAAAGCAATATATTTGAAGAATTAAAAGAAGGAAAGTTGCAGGAGCAAGGTTGAAGAAGAAGATATAAGTTAGGGTTCTAATGAGAAGAAGAGAGATATGGTATTTGGGTTTCTGATTGTTAAAGAGGAGGAAAGATGAAAAGATGAAGACAAGGGTAATTTGGTCTTTTTGCACTTATCCTGATTCATTAAGGGTAAAAATGTCATTGCATTTGCCTTCTGCTTATGTGTCCTGACAGAAACCCAGTCACCATTAGCCACGTATGCGCCATGTTGCTAATTACCCTCCAGCTTAAAAAAAAAACTTACTAAGACCAAATTTCAAATGATTAATATTTGCAATGGCAAAATGGAAGGATCAGTAACTTTAGGGACGAAATTTCAAATGGTCTATATTTGCAGGGACGAAATGTCTATTTAAGTCTTTTATAATTAAGAATTACGCTAACAAAAGTCTTAAGAATAATGTTTAAGAATTATATTATAATAAGATTTATCTTGAAAACATAAGACAAACATATGTAAAAGTAATAACTACACAAGTTTTTATACAAAAGTTGCTAGTTTTAGTTGCTTAAACAATGCTCTAAGGACATTTGTTAACATTTTCTTTTGAAGTTTGAATGTTAGCAGTTAGTTCACACAATTAATCTCATACTAACCACATTCATCGTATTTTTGGGCAGAGATGACTTGATGAGATACTCGGTAATGAAATTGGAATGTTAATGGTTAGTTTCACGTCAATTAATCTCATACTAACCACACTGTTTGTAATTTTAGACGGAGATGTGGCACCCAATTATAAAAATTGAAATGTTAGTGGTTAGTTTCACACCGATTAATCTCATTCCTAACAACATTGATAGTATTTTTTGACATGATTTTTATGATCGTCAATATTAGATAGCCATACGACGCAGAAACAGAAGGTGCTTCATGTTATTTTATTTTTTGATACAAGAAAGTATTATAGTATTTATTTGGTGATTTTTTAATTTTTTTTTCATTTGTGGCGCTTTTTACATAATCATTAATATTTATGCATATCTTTGAAATTTAGATGAGAGACCGATCTTGTGATAAGAATGCTTGTAATTAGGAGAAGGCACCATCGTATATGCAACTAGAGCATGAGCTACAGTGAATTCAAATCCTTTTAAACTGTGGTTGGCAGTACTTTGTGTTTGAAATGTGAGGATAAAAATAATAGGTATGCTAACTTGTGCCTTAAAGGTCGAAGTTAAGAAGTTAAAAAGGAAATTAAAATATAACTTTTAAATTAAAAAGATAAAATTTTAAAACATTAAATACACAATTTTCAAAAAAATATTTCTATATTTAGTTTCTAAATGTATGTCTCAAGAGTACAAGTTAGCATTTCCTTTAAAATAATTATGGTTGCAAGTTGCAACCAACGACCTTTCAAAATACAAAGCAAAGTTAATATGGTAGCAATCATGATTTTGATTGGAAAATGATTGGGTTGAAATTTTAAATCATAACAGCAATTCAAGTGCCCCGTAACAGCTGGTTATTGCCATATACTGTATTCATTGCCAAACGCAGTTAACTTTTTTTCTTTTTTTTTTTGGACAAATATAATTTTTTTCTTATATTTTGAACCGATATTGAGTTGGCCAAACACATAGAGACATTAGTCTTGCGAAAGCAAAAAATAAGAGCCACTTTCTTTGTACATGTTTCCGTTTTTAATGAAACATCTACTCAATAATAGCGGTAAGTTAAGTTAGAACAGCTATCATCAACTTAAACCACTCGCTTTGGACTGGGATAAGGCTCATTCCGACTAGTTGAGATGGAACTTGGCTGGTCAGTTGCGCTGGTCTTGGGAAGAAGGGTTCAGATAGGTACTTGGCTGCTCAGTCGGAGACACTTGAGGCCGAGAAGGTGGTATGGGAGACCAAGCGCGAAAGTCTCAACAACTAGCTGGAGAAAGGTGTGATTTAAGGTTTTGACAATGCAGCGGCTTAGGTGGAATACTTCCACGAAATGACGGTAGACAAGGGAAAGATGGACCGTTATCGCATTTTGGAAAAGATAACCTTGTGGTGGCTTCGTTGTTATTAGGAGATGGTTCGGAGGCGGATCAAGCAAACACCCAAGATCCAACATAGGAGATAATCCTTGAGAATGTATCAGACAACGTTGACCCCGAAGGTGGTTCCGTTGCAGGTGTTTGAATAGTTTCCTCTGTTGGGTCCTAGGCGATTAATGACAAAAGTAATAAAGTAGTAAGTTATCGTCTTCACTGAGATTGTTATATTCTACTAGGCAATTTGCTAAACTTATAATTAAAAACTGTAAATTTGAGAGAGTTTTCAAGATTGTTTGATTGCGATGAAAATTAAAAGAGTTTCGATTTAAAATTTTAACGACGATTATGATTATTTGAATCCCCTCTAATTCTTTTTCAGATTGGTGCATGTTCCTAAATCAACTACCACCTAAGGTTCATAACAATGATGCTTAATAACTAAAGAACCACGATCTTAACTTATTTAGGTACTAGGTCTATTATATGTCATATTGCTCCACTACGCTAGTGCGCTAGTAGGGACTTATAATCCCAATTATGAACATCAGATGTCATATTTGCTTCGCTACGTGAGTAGGGACTATATGAATTCGCTATTCATGTAGTATTGAACGATGGAAATTATCATGCACTCGATTATATGCAGCATCAATGTTTTGTCGGTCTTTTCTAGTGGCTTTCCTTTTAAGATAATTACCTTTTTCTAATGTGATCTTCTATTATTATTATTATTATTTTGAGTGTTAACCTTACGGTTTCCAAAAGAAATGAGGGACTTTGATAATCACGAGTTAAGTTAAGATATAAGGATAGCATGTCCAATAATTGTTTTACGTAGTAATCGAACTCTGGCTCTATCGATCGAGATTCGTCCTTAGTGAAATTTATTAATCACTTAAAAAAAATTTAAGAAGATAAATCAGGCCATCTAAATTGGCACTGGGGATAATCGAACCTGAGACCTTGAGGAGGAGCACACTCCCAGATCCCAAGCTAATACCAACATGCCAACCCAAGTTGGTTACTTAAATTGAATTATTGGTTTGTGATTTTAGATGAAGATAGTGTTTTGAGCAGTTCATCATCCTTATATTTATTATTGTAATCAATTTGTCTCACTATCAATTATAAACTTTCATTCTTAATTTTGCTCAAGGAATAAAAGATGAGTAATGAATGTTTCTCAACCCTCTCTACCCAAACTTTTGAGACTTTCTAAATCCACCACAGTGATACCCGTGTTAGATTAAAGTGGATGTTGATAGATCTTACTACTCATATCTAGTTTTATAATTCTCTCAAAAAAAAAATCAAGTTTTATAATGATTGTTTGTAATTATTATATGTTCACACTACTAGAAAATATACATTTCACATCAAGGTTTTCACCTCAGGCAATGGCATACCTGATGTGGACTATAACACGGTGGCAACATTGTAATTATTGTGAATTTTACAAAGGATTTTCACATCAGTGGGAAAAATACCTGAGGGAAAAAAGCACATGGTGGCAATTTCGTTATTTTGTTGAATTAGATTCGACATCAGTGACATATTACATGAAGGGAAAGCCATTCACTCAATTAATTTTTCTTTTACGATTCTCTCTCTCTAAAAACGCAATTCATTTTTCCCTCTCTCACATAATCCCTAACTTGTCTCAAACCCTATCTCAGATTCAGAATCCACCGTTCAGGTTCTCAATCACAGAGCTCAGGCTCGAAATCCAGATCACATAAGCCTATCCTCGTCCCAATCACCAAGCGAAGAACTCACCGTCGAAGAACATAACCTCCTTTCTGTCGCGAACAGAAACATCATCGAGCAAAAACGAAAATTCACCTCTCATTAATAGTAACCGCAAAACCCATACTACCTCAAATCTTGGGTTCTTCTCACAGTACAGTAGATCCGAATCGAAAGACCCATACCCACTCGTCACTGTTTCTCACATCCATTTCTCCCACTCGTCACCTCAAAGCTCAGGTTCGTCACAGTCGTTCATTTCTATCAATAACCCCCTTTTTTTTTACCATGTTTGTTAACTTATAGTGTTATAGGTTCATCGTTCTTTGAATTGAGGTTTTTTTTTTTAATTTAGTTGGGTATTTGGTATTTTAATTAAAGTTGTCATTTTTTTTATTGCTGAAAAGTTGAATTTTTTCAATCGGGGTTTCCAGTTTTGTGGATATATCCAATTTACCATCTCTTGTATAAATTTTATTACTTTGTTATGTAAGTTATCCTAATTAGAATAAGAATATTAGAGAAACAATTACTATTTTTTGATTTATTATCGGTCTTGTTTTTTGTATTGAATGATAGGTAGTCAGGTGAGCCAAGCAAGAGGAAGCCATATCTACCACCTAAGATTGTAAACAGAACCAACAAGATTAAGGATTTGAGATTTAAGGTAAGATTGAGGATTTAAGATTTAAGGTAAGATTGAGGATTTGAGATTTACGAGATTTTTATATTACGAGGATTCTTGTTTCTTCATATTTTTTGTGATAATTGTACTAGGAAATTTCATTGACCTTCTTGAAGTATAATCAAAGTAGGATATTGCAGAGATTCCGATCAGTTTGAGTTTGAGTACGCTTTTATTTTAATGATCCATTATTGCGACAGTTGTGTTCATCTCATATCATGGCTATATAGTTTTTGTTATATCTTTTTATTTCAAAAGAGAATTATGGAGAATTAGATAGTTTGAAGTAAATGAGGCAACCACAAATGTAAGTGGCATGTGGGTGATCTGTATTCTAAATAGTATTTCCTCTAAGACCTTTTTACACATTTCAGCTTATAAAATATTTACCCTTTACATCAAGGACTCAACATTTCTATGACTGGTTGGCTTACATGACTTGTAAAATTCTTTAGTACATGTTTGTGGAGAATATTACATGTCTTTTGTATAATGGAAAAACTTGCTGAAAGTATCGAATATTGCATGTGGTGGTACTTCTGCAGCTATCATTGTGATAAAAATTGTTCATTAGGGAGTGGTATGAACTTTGACATTATAGCTAGTTTTGATTTATTAGTGACTTCATTTGACATATCTTAAAATTTTAGTAAAATATCTCTCTGTTACCTTTTCTTGTTGCCACAAAAGATCAATTGTGAAAGTTATCTATGTGCTTTTAATTTGTGATAGACTTATAGTTATTTCATTCAATGTGATTATATTAGTGATGATATATCTACAATTCCCTCTAAACAAAATATAATAGAAATTTGGTATATGTTGCTTATCATTCTTAATCAATCTCTTTTTATAGGTAATCATGGATTTAATTTATGGTTTAAATCTGATCTTTAGTAAGTTAGCAAGATTTCATATTTTTTTTTGTAGATATTTGAATGTCCATTATCTGGGAATTTTTGCAATTTTGGCCACAAAGGTTTGAATGTGCAATTTTGGTCTTTAGATTTTTTCTTTACATTGATTGATTTTATTTGGACATTTACAATTTCTTTTGTTGTTACCAAATGCAAGTGAAGAACAAAGGTTTGAAAATGGAAGTTAAATTCAAAATTTGGGGAGAAGTTTGATAGTGGTTCAAAGCATGTCGATGAGGTAAGTTCCAAATACACAAACAAATAAGATCCCTTCTCTATGTTTTGTGTTGATTAAAAGTATGTTATAAAGTATTAACTTTGACTATGAAAAAAAATTAACATGTGTATTAAGGTGGGGCTAATTTTATATGTTTTGCCTATTTATGTACTATTTATTATTTTTTTTGTTTTCATTTATTGAAGCATTGTTGTAATTCCAAATCTTTATAGGATTCATATTTGGTGCTGAATCTTTAACACAAGTAAAGTGATTGTTCATTGCCTACCATATATAGGACTAGCATAGACATGTACACAAGAAAGATCAGAGACCTAAAGGGATTGGGGAAACTACCACCACTCCTATGTATGATGATCCCGTTGAAAAGAGGCTACGAAGATAATGCAAGAAAGTAGTAGCATCATTTGAGTAAGTTATTTTCAACCGCTCAATTTCTACATTATAGATATATTAGATGTAAAGTTGTACATGCAGTGGAATTTCTACCACGACTCCTAATGATCCTGTTAGTGTTAATGATTTTTTTTATGCAATGCAATTGTCATCATATATATACATGCATATATTGTTTTGCTTAATCTTAAGGGTGTGTTCTGTAACGATGTTCAACACAAACACACACAAATACGGTAACCATTAAATATTTGTCATCCTTTTTTAGTTAAATGATGATATATGGTAACCTGGACTAGATATAGTTACTTTTAACACATTAGAGTGACATGGTCTCTTTACTATAACATGCAAGTGGATGATAAAAACAAACTAGGAGGAGATTGACATGTGTTCTTGAGACTTGTAAAATGTTTTAAAAAATAAAACAGAAAAAAGTAGATTTTTTCATTAAAAAAAGGGTTGACTTGATATTGGGTAGAAAATAAAAACTTAGTGATTAATATTGTAACTGCATGTTCATTTTTAGGCATAAAAAAGAACTAAGAATATAAGTTATGAGGGCATACAGATGGAATTGAGAAAAACCTTGAGTAAGTATTTTTGTGTGAGTTTTGAGGAAGGAGAAAAAGGGTGAAAGAAGGCTTTGGATTGAAGCCACAACAAGAAAGATAATCTTTTCGTCTGTATTTTTCTATTTGATTGATCTCTAGTTTGGTTCACCCTATGTTTATGTCTTCATGTTTTACTTATATTCACAACCTGAGTCTCATCTTTATAAGGCAAGAGATGCTTGAATGATAATGGCAAACAAGTTACACAAAAATCATTTTGGTTTCTTTGAGGAAGTTGTATGTTAATACTATATTGATTATGTTATAATATCCAACTTTTCTTAGTCATGTAGCAATGGTGAATGAGAAGTTTCTTCCTAATTTTAAAGGGACGTGTAGTAGGCATAGTCATATAGGCTTTTGGTTTCTTGGTCACTTTTGTAATGTGGGTTAAGGACCCTTAAATTATTATATTTATTAATTAAGAGACAAATAACAAACATGTTAGGTGGTTTTAGTTTTACTTGGCAGTTTGGTGGCCAATTGTAGCTGCTTGTGTTTGGGTGGGTTGTGTTAGTTGTAGTTGATTTCTGGTTTGTCCTGTTTGTGTACGTTTACATTCGTTGACAGGGGAACCTCTGATAATTAAGAGACAAATAACTAACATAGTAGGTGGTTTTGCTTTCTATAGAAGGCTATTTGTGATTAATAAATTGTTTGTTGATTCAAACAAAATAACACTCTTGTAACACTGGTTTAACACAAATATGATTAACAGTTTTACTTGCAAATTCAATGCAATATCCAACTTATGTCACATTACTATTATAGATAGAAGTATATTTACAATTGAAAGAAAAAGCCATGTCACATTACTATTAAAGATAGATGTTCTAGTATATTTACAATTGAAAGAAAAAGCCATGTGGTAGTCAATTCTCATTTCATGCTAGTAAATTAGCACTAATTTTGTTTTTGATATTTTATTTGACTTTTTTGCTTTGTTTTCTCTGCAAATGTATATGTAAATTTGATTTAACTATCATTCACTGGACATGCTTTTCTGAGTTTGTTAGCTTTATAGACTATCTATGTTAGGATCCTCTCTATTTTCTATTCTCCCAATTTCTTCCATTACTATAGTTTTGGAATATAAATACAAAAATGTGATATTAAATGAGTCCAATCTCTTGTAAACTTCTCAAAATATTTAAAAACTTACTAGTGGAGAGAATAAATGGAAAAAGAAAATGGAGAGATCCTAAATCTGACTATTCTCATGTTTCTTTTTCATTAGCTGCTTTTTTGGTTCATCAATGTTTCTTTTGTATTATTAGACACCCAACAAGGACATGAATAATTAAAAAGTTTGTTTAAGGCAATTTTTCATTCTTCATGTATTTTTATTATTCTCTTTTTATTTGATTTTTGTTTATAATGTGTTTTGATTCTGGTTTTGTCCTCTAAATATGCATATTTTTAATATAAAAGGAAAGAATATAGTCTCAGGCTGACTAGGTTCGATATATTTAAATTTTCATCAGTGGGGTGAACCTAGTTGTTTTTCAAATAGCTAGAGATTTCACATCGGTGAGAAAGATGCCAGTTGTGAAATATACATATTTCACATCAGTTTTTGTGGGTCAGCCGATGTGAAAATCTATGTTTCTAGCTTAATTGATCATTTAACACATCAGAGATTGGCTGCCCGATGTGGGAAACTACTTATCACATCGGCCCAACAACCGATGTGAAAAGCTATGGACATACAACCTCACCTTTAGTTACATCGGGTGCTACCAAATGTGAAAAGTCAATTTCAACTGATGTGAAATCTCATTTCTGTAGTAGTGTCAAACGATGATAAAGCAATCATCTTTTTTTGACGGATGACACTTGTTGTGGTCCATCACATTACAATTTATTTTATAATTTAATTTGAAAGTGAAATAAGTCTAAACAAATCAAATTATTTAATATCATCCCTTATCCAAACTGATTACATAAGCCGGGTTTAAATACTCTAATGATTGTTTTTATATCTGAATTAGTTTTTTTTTAATCAAAAGGAAGATTAAAATAAATAAAAAGAACGAGATACAACGATTGGGGAGACACTAGACCTGACCCAGGTACAACCCAAATGAGGATACAATAATATAAACCAACCTAGTGGATCAACCCTAATCTATCTTAACAAAAATTCATTAAACATAGACGCAATCTAGCAAACTCGCGTACGGTCGCGAAACCAAGTTACAAAAAATGTGAAAAATGAACATTGCGAAGAACAATTAGACCTGAATCAGTTTCATTTGCAAGGGAGTTTATTTTTCATTTCAAATTATTTATTTCATTTTTTCTTCAATATATATGAATCATAGGGTGAAAGGATAGTGTTACAAATTAAAACATGGAAAACCTTAATGAATAAATAACACTTACAAGAGAATTTACATTCATCTCCATTCAAAATTCAAAATCACTAACAGGTCTCATATCCAAAAACTCTAAATCCAAAATGTCTTTTTACCACTATACCATATTCTTGAGGTTTTATTTCATTACACTAGTTTTTGAATATTTGTAAAAAGAATCTTAAAAGAATCAAACTCAAAATTTACTTGAACGTTTGCTTTTTCTTTTCTTCAAATAGTTTAGTGGTAAAAATTTCACACATAAAGTATAGATAAATTGAAAATTACACTTTCAAATCTACATCCCAACATATTAAATATCAATACAGGTGTTATATGAGTTGAGCTTACATAGCACCTTTCTCTCAAATTTGAAAGGGCACATGGCCAAAGATAATTCCACAAGTTAAGGCATGTTGACCTTTCTTTTCTTTTTTTTGGTCAAATAACCTAGTGGTTGGAGCTCACACATTTTAAATGTGGAGAAATGGGGTGTCAGGGGTTCGAACCTCTGCCCCTGCATAAATTATGCAATGTTCCTACCAATTAAGCTAAGTTCACGGGGACCTTTCTACTACAAGCTAGATGTTTGCATATTCAATTTAATACTTTTTTTTTTTATCTAGAATGAAAGGATAAGGAAAAAACAACTAATACTACGTACAATTTTAAGCCAGCAAGTCAGCAGCAAAAATGGCATTCACAAGGAGAATGTGATGCAACTAGGAGGGGCAAATCGAGCATAAAGATGAAGGGGTTGAACCTTTTAACATGATTAAATCAAGAATCTTCATAGAATCAACTCAATCATATTATACTTGTAAACCAAAAAAGGCCGTGAAAAATGGCATAGTATAACTCTACCACCAAGCTAGCAATGATGCCACAAACCAAATAAACCCACCAATAAACAATCTCCAATGATATTCCTCATAACTCATAAGTCTACCAAATGTTGATCTCCCTAGGTCATAGTGAATTGTTGTCAACATTAATTACTTTGATGATACAATCCCGAAGGAGGAGACTTACTTTGATAAGCCTATTGGGTTTATCAATGTCTCATGCAACACAAAATGAATAGATTTGCCTAAAATAATTCCAATTCAACAAATCATGCATGAACATTGAAAATCTTATCATTTCAAGCCTTCCATTAAACCTTGTATTCAATTCAATATAATACAAAATCTCAACAAACTAAAAAACCGCTGAAATATTACTTACAATAACGAGTACAAGAAATACTCAAACTAAAACAAAACAAAACAAAAAGAGCACTCCCATAGTAAAAAAAAAGTGAAATAAAATAAAGGCAAAATATCAACTAACCTCTTATCATAATCATCCAACCTCAAATAAACAAGAGGAAGACTAGGAACAAAACTCCACAATAAACTAACACTGGTCAAAACCGCCACATGACACTATCGATGTCATCACATAATAGATTTATGATCTCCCTTGTAGAAGGAACATGTGTGACCATAATGTTTTTCTATAAACCACTTTCAACAGTTGAATTTAACCATATCGATCAACTGGAACACATACATTTCCTACCCCAAAAATATACAAGAATTACGAGATCTCCACAAAGACCACACAATAATAAGAAACTTAACCTCTCATTTTTCCACTACTTAGCTAAGTCTAACAAAATGCTAAGAATATTCACTTAATTAGAAGGTAAAACATACTTCCATTCCAACCACTAAGCACTTGATTACGTCTGGCCTAAAAATTGACATTTGACAAAAGAGTGACAAGCCAACTCAATAGACTCATTATACAAAATACAATAAACACCACGGATCAACTATAATCCGCCTAAAAGGAGATTCAGACGAGTCGAAATCCAATCTTAAAATATCTCTCAAGAGAACACCTTCACATTTACAGGACACCAAAACTCACACTTTAGCGGCACAATTTCTCTTAACCTCTCATCCACTCAAAATACCAAAAAAAATCATTTCTTATTGGATTGTATTAGTCTTCCATTGATCATATGATGTAAATTGATCTAATTTAAATCAAACTGCCAAATCATAACATTCTTTTTTTAATGGACAAAATCGTAACATTGATACACATACGTCTAGTATTCGCACAAATTATCATATACTAAATGAGTTAATATTAAACTTTATTTGAAAACGAATTCAATACTATGAATTAGACTTAATTTCAAAATGAAATGATTGAATCAATGTACCCACCAAATCAATATAATCCAAACCGCCGACGGTTTGCAAAAACCAGGAGGCTGAATAATATGCTCATGTCACATTGCTGATCTACTAGCCAACAAAAACCAAAGCCAATTATGATTACAACTATAAAAAGCTATACATTTTCCTTATATGAAAGCTGTATTAGTCGATTTAATAATGTCGGTTGCAAAAGACAATAAGTGTCATTATCAAATTATAGGCGTGCTTTTGAGAGGAATCAATATTGAATTTCAAAGCTGCCGGCCGATATTGTGTTTTCATTTTTTTTTAATACTCCATGTCGGTTTCACAATACTTGTGGCCTTTTGATGAATTTTGTTATTTTTGATAAAATTTTATGTGTGTTTCTCTGCAATACTTTTAGAAAAATAATATTTGAACAACCATTTTTTAACAACTTTTATGACAACTTTCTCACTTATACTCACATTGTCCTTCTACTTTCTCTATGATATTCACATTGTCCTTCTACTTTCCCTCTCTATTACTTTAATTTATGTGTCACTACTTGTTTAACAAGTTGTCACAAGAAAGGGTTGTTCAAATAACATTACTCATATTTTTAACCATTTATTATTTTATTCTATTATCTCTTTCTCTACAATAAATAGGTAAGAGTATTATTGATAAATCAATAATTGTTCCTGTGAGCTTAGCTCAGTTGATAAGGACAATGTATAATATATGCAAGATCTGAGGTTCAAGCGTGGACACCACCAAAAAAAGATAAATCAATAATTAATGTTGCGTTGAAATTTGAAAGTGATAAGTAATGTGAAACAAAATATTCTCTAAAAACGACAAGTATTGTGAACCGAAAGAGTATATAAAGACATTTCCACCAAAAAAGAAAATACACAATTGTCTAGATAATAACCATTTAAAAACTTACACCTATAAGTGAAGAATTTTGAGTTCGTAGTCAAATTACAATATTCAGCTTAAACACATTTAACTCCAAATATTTGGTTCAACGGTAAAAGCATATACGTTACATTAAAAAAATTGGGTTTGTTATTGTTGTTGAAGATAAAGATAAATCATTTGTGAAAGTTCTTTGAACGTTTATATCTTCCTTACCTTAAACTGAACATCATATCCTCATACTATATTACCTCTTGTTTTGTAAAATGAAAACACCTTTGAATAAAATTTCTTAATTACCAAAATAAAAATTAATTTTATATAGAATTTTTTGCCTAAGTTCTTTCAACTCGATGTAATTTTATTTATAGTATTGTCAAACAGTAAATATGTATACTCCTCCAAAACATTCGGATGACATTGTTGGAATCAAACTTATTATACTAAGTAGAATTGCTTTTAGTTAAACAAAATTCTTATTTAACTAGATTTATCACCCCTTGGTATAGTGGGAATTTGTTTAATTAGTGATGATTGATTTGAGTGATGACTTCCCTCCCAACTAGGATATAATCGATACATATGATTGCAATTTGCAATGCACATGATACATGAATCTGTCCAATTATTATTTATAATTTTTTTTTAGAGAATTTTATATAATCATTTTATTTTATAACAAAAGTCGTTATTAAGACAGGCTCATGGGTCACAAAGAGATAAGCACAAGACCTATACGACCCGTGAACAATATTATTAATGCCTATAAAACCAAAAACCAATCCACCAAGAAATTAGAAGCTTATCAAAACTTGAAAGGAAGAAAAAACTCACAAATTTCAATTTCAATTTTTCAGTGGTCACCTATGCTCCGGGTGAGAGAAACACGTAGCATTGTTCATCTTGTTTTAGACATGCCATAATTTTCTATGTAAGGAAAAAAAAATGGTTGCTCTTTATATTTGATCCTATGTTACATGTCGCTCTCACCTGAAGCAAAGCTGCCCAATGCTTTCATAACATCATGAGAGAATTAAGAAAGAATTCTTATCTTGGCTTTCCTCTAAATTGGTGAGTTTGTGTATTTCTTTGCTCTTAAGATCTTTTTGATTTGGAAAAATCTTCATCTTTGCATTATTTTGGTTAGACAAAAATTACTTGAATGTTATTATAATTGATAAAATCTTTTTTTTTAACCCCTCTCTTTTGCTTTTGAAAATAATGTATTAAACATCTTGTGTCTAAAGTCAATTTATTAGTTACATGAACCATGTTTATATATTATTGTAAAATAATCTAACATATGCTGTATGAATGAGATTAAGAGTCCACATCAAGATATCTTGTCCATGGCTGATGCATCGAGTAATCCATAAATGGTTGTTGAATTTCTGCTACTGGGATGCATGTGTTTCCTCCAACACAAGATATGTTGTTTGCCTGCATAGTACTGCCATAAGGGAGAACTTGAGGTATGCTGTTGTGTGCTACAACTCCAGTTTTCCTTCTCACCATATATACTTGTCCATCTTGAAACTTAGCCTTATTGTATGTATCATTCGCCATTGTGTGCACCATAGGGTAAGCCATGGCAAAAATACTAGGCTGGGAGTAAGGTGTATAAGGTACATGTTGTATATGAATAAGCTAAACTTGTTGAGGTCCTAGGGATGTAATAATCAACTATATTTGATTAACAATATGTGCTGGATTCTGGTTTCCATGTACTTGTGGAGTGTTGGTGACTTGATTGTCACCGAAATTGGCTCTAACAACCTCCAAATACTTGGCTTGTTACGTTGAAACCTATTATGGACCATGGGTTTCGCAATGCCATCAAGTTGTTTGGAGACTTGATACATGATGTCATGCATTCCCGTATCAACTTGTTTTCTAGTGAAATATGTTTTCATTACTACTAGAGTCTTCCGTATTTCAATCGATTGTACCTTAGAACACTGGAAGGAGCCATGGGAGTTGGCATTACCAACGTTTGTGATGACTCACCCGGTTGAGATTTTTCTAACTACTGAGAATTTATAGTAGAACTATTGCCTACTTGCCAAACAGCGTGGCCTACAATGCTAAACCTATGTTCGACTAATTTTATGGGTTTTGTGTGATAACTCCTTTGCTGATGGGATTATGGCACCCCACATTCGACTTCAATCTCGTCCTTCACGGCATGGTCCATTGACAAAGTCCTTAGTGCGTGAAATTCTAGCACGTTAATTTTAAGATATTCTATGTGATGTTCCAACACCAGACGCACAAATACGAATGTTGAACTCAATGTTTCAATATCGTGCTAACTAACACAAATTACGTAAAAGTAAAAGACAAGAAAATAAAAGGTACAAGAGAATTGTTAACCCAGTTCGGTGACAAACACACCTACTCTGGGGGCTACCAAGCCTGGAAGGAAATCCACTAGTGTAGTCCTTATTCTAATTTCTCAGCAAACTCCTCGTTTACAACTCTAGACCTAGGACCTACCCGTCTTAACATCAACCTAGGAACTCCTAGATCTGAGATCCCATCTCACTTCCATCAATCAACCACAACCCCTGTGATTATCAGATTACAACTCAATTTGGTGAAGTTACCTTCAAAAGCAAACAACCTCCGTGCTTCACAGCTTTGGAGTAGCAACAATTTACAACTCAATAAAACAGTCATATGCTTGCATCAAGGTGATACAAGAAAGGCTCACAATTAACAAACTAAAACTCAGTCCTTATCATGTATCAAAACTTTACAAGAAAAGGCTCACAAATAACAATGACTCAAAACCATATAAACTCTATTCTTGAATGACGGCTTGAATGAATAATTAGGTCTTATAGTCTTGTATATATACTGAAGCAGCACAGGCTTGATAAGCTTGTTGGGCTTCAAAACATTGTAGATCATTCAGCTGATCCACGTAACAAAAAGTAACAAATATAGCAACTCTTAAAAAGTATGAACATCTTTAGGAACCGCCAAACACAACACCAAGGAATCCTGAAATATTATCTATACTTTAGGAACAAATCTCCCAGAAGATTCTGGAAGAAAATACGTTACTTGGTGAAGAAGAGATCAAGCGAGGTTTCGTTAAAAAGATAAAGCGCGTGAAAACCAAGCCACAAAACTAGGGCACACTGAATCGTGCCAGGATGTTGGAACAACATATCCAACATCATACAAGAGTATTTGTTTTAGCAATAATGAAGCCAATACACCAAATACCCAACAGTGCGCAACTCCATGGAGATCGTGTCTCTTCATTATTCCGCAAAGTGGTTAATGATGCTATAAACAAGGAACATGAGTTTCTCGTGTCATTATCCAGTCCCGCTATGTTTTGACTTAGTCTTGTAGCTATTACGACCCAAAGATCGAGTTAGTGGCCTTTATTAATAACAAACTTTTCACGCTCGACTGCTTTAACATCGCCCAAATTTTGATTGGATTGGAGGCTTCTTTACCTAATAATCTAATTGCCTATCTGCCGAGGTTGGCCAACACGATGATTTTTAGGTGCAGACAAGATCATATCTAAGTTAGATGGAAAAATAAAGGTATTATAACCCTTGCTCAGGTTGAAGATTTCAAAAGAAATGATACGAGGTTCCAACCAATAAATATCTTTTAACTTTTTTTACCAAAGCAAAGTTAACTATTATCATTAATCAATTAATGTTCAATACAAGAAGGATAAAAATAAAAAATGCGTTGATTAGCCCAAGAACAAGCCGCCCTAGCTAGAGTATGAGCAACCATGTTCGTTTGTTTCTTAACAAACTTTATCTCAAAGTTGGAATTAATGTAAAAATAGATATCTTTTAACTAGATCAAAGAATACTTAGATAACCCATCAGTTCTAGGAAAACAAATCAAGATCTACATTGCCGCTAAAATGAGTCGGTTGGTTTCTTATTAGCATACGATGCATGGGATGGAACTAAAATAGCAGTATATTACCTTAGCTGGATCTTGAAAGATGTTGGAACCAAATATACACATATTTATAAATTATGTTTATCTTTCTTATATGCTTGTAATAATATTTCATACCTAGAGAGCTTTCGGTCTTGTTTAAGATTAAAATTGTTAGGTATTTACCGAATAAACCTATACTACCAGGCCAACCAGTAGAATGGGACATGAAATTTAAATTCTTTGAATTAGAATAAATTTCCCTTATAGAAATCAAGGGTAAATCTTAGGAGAATTTTCTAACGCAACATCCTTGTGTACAAATTCAGGATTCAAGTGTCAACTAGATCCTAGGTTCTCTAATAAACAAGTTGAATAAGAGGTGAAACATAAGAAAACTTAATCACGCACGTGAGTTTCATCATTGTTATGCTCTTGATTGAAATTATTTTTCTTTCCTTTAAGTTCTCATAGACCACAACATATAGTTAAAAAAAGTTAAGAAAATTGGGTTTTGGTAAGGTGTCATGTCAACAAATATTTAGTTTAGATTACATGAAGTCCATCAATTATCTTCCACCGTAAGGAGTGCCACCACAAATGCTGAAATCTAAAAAATCCAATGATAATATTAATTTGAGTGAAGATAAGATTTCAAGAATGTATAAAATAATAAGAGGAAAAAAATCTTTAGATTAATGTTTATGGGATAAACTATGAACAACAACTTCTAATCTTTTGTAGACAGGTCAATTCAGTCACGTCCTAATTTTTCCTATATTTGATGACATACTTTTTCGGTGTTGTATATAATAAAAAAATAATTCTTTATAACTATGAAAACGTTTTTCATACCTATGGTTTGAGTATAACTAAAACTTATATAAAATACATGTTGCTCAATCAAAAGCATGGTCTTCAACTTTGGTGTGCTATTATGACTTTTTTTGCCTGAGTGACATCTATGGGAAAAGCATATAGATACTTTTTATTGGGGGAGCATGGTCTTCTTCAACTTTAGTGTGCTATTATGACTTTTTTTGTCTGAGTGACATCTATGGGAAAAGCTTATAGATACTTTTTACTGGGGGTTAAGAAATTGAAAGGGTGAAACTAATCAATAGTTAGAGTAATTAATTAGATTAGATAACCAAAGGTTTTAAAGCGCAATTTTAATGGAGAAAATAAGGATAGTGACTAGGGGAGTCCGTGGTTCGGTTTGGATCGGTTTTGAGGTAAAAAATCAACCGATCTAAAATAAAAATCACGTGCGGTTCGGTTTGGATGATTATGTTCAAAAAATCTGAACCGATCCGATCCAATTATATGTGGTTTAATTTGGATCGGTTTTTGGATATACAAAGTGCAACATGTAATTTTTTTATTAATATTACTCATACACCGTAAAATAATAGGTTTGATACAAAATATCACATAAATTTATTTAAAAAGTTAACATTACACAATGAAAATGATTGATTATATTTGAAATAGATGAAGTAGTAATAACATATATTAAATTAATGCAATATATAAGATTAAATACCAATAAGAAATATATTAATGCAATATATAATACTAATAAAATAATAATTAAGTATAAAAATTTACTTTTGCGGTTCAGTTTGATTCGGTTTGGTTTTGAAAAGGCAATCCGAAATCTGATCCCATCATAGTGGTTTTACCAAAACAACATCCAAACACATCCAAAAATATTCGGTTTTTTGCGATTTTCCGTTTTTTTGGATCAGTTTGCGATTTTATTTTGGATCGGTTTGGATTTGAACACCCCTAATAGTGTTTAATCAATTCAAAATAAATTTTATATTAGAAAGTATAATAGTTAAAAGAAACTATATTAGTGTATACATTTAATTTATATTATTGTTAATGTATTTTTTAGCCTATTTATTGATTTAACACGTTAAGAATATCATAGTAAACAAAAAAATTGCACCAAGTGTCATTCTTTCTATCAATTAAAATTGATTGTACATCTTAATAAATGAGGGAATAAGATCCCACCAAGTATAAAAACCAGAAGTAATACTAGAAGATGCAAGTTTATCTAGACAACAATTGCCCTTTAAAAATGAAAAACTAAAAACATTATATATTAAGTTAACATAAGATAATTTTTTTCATCTTGTTTTGATATTCCAAAGAACAAGGTTGACAAACATTCAATACAAGTTTAGAGTCACACTCTAACTAGAGATTTTTACAACCATTGGAGTAGATGTTACATTAGTTTTACCCATGGCTTTGAGCAAGTTAACCGAATGTGACTCTGGTTTGTCTGCGTGGGAAACAAGTGTTGTTTTTGGAGTCTGAACAAGGACATCGTCTCTTGTCATACTACAATCAATTCTTTGGTCACTCACCTGAATACAGGTGATTATCTCCATGATTGTGGAAGTAATAACCATTCTATTTGGAGATGGTTAGCAACTATTCTTAGTATAACCATTCATTTTAATTCTATTGAGGATGTTTGGTTTCTCGTTGACCGAGGCTGGTCACCATAGTGTAAATTAGTTTTTATTTTTATTTTTAAAGGAAGACCATAGTGTAAATTAGTTATTTAGTCTGCTTTGGTTAATATTATAAATGTAATTTGGTGGGCTAGGAACCAATTGAGATACTATGATAAGCATACACATGGAAGACTGTTATTAACTTGGTCATTGCCAATGTTATCAACTACTTAACATCGCCCAACTTTCGATCGGGTTGGAGGCTTCCTTTCCTAATAATCTAATTGCCTATCTACCGAGTTTGGCCAACATGATGATTATTTTTAGGTTCCAACAGGATCATATCAAAGTTAGATGGAAAAATAAAGGCATTATAACCCTTGCTCAGGTTGAAGGATTCAAAAGAAATGATATGAGATTCCAACCAATAAATATCTTTCAACTTTTTTTTTTACCAAAGCAAAATTAACTATTATCATTAATCAATCAATGTTCAATACAAGAAGAATAAGAATCAAAAATATGTTGACTAGCCCAAAAACATGTTGCCCTAGTTAAAGTATGAACAACCATGTTTGTTTGTCTTCTAACAAACTTCACCTCGAAGTTGGTAAACAAATCAAGATCTACATCGCCGCTAAAGACGAGTCGGTCGATTTCTTATTAGCATATGATGCCTGCGATGGAACTAAAATGTTACCTTAGCTGGATCTTGAAAGATGTTGGAACCAAATATACACAATTGATAAATTATGTTTATCTTTCTTGTATACTTGTAATAATATTTCATACCTAGAGAGCTTTTGGTCTTGTGTAAGATTAACATTGTTAGGTATTTACTAAGTAAACCTATCTTAGGAGAATTTTCTAACGCAACATCCTTGTGTAGAAGTTCAGGATTCAAGTGTCAACTAGATCCTAAGTTCTCTGATAAACAAGTTGAATAAGAGATGAAACATAAGAAAACTTAATCACGCATGTGAGTTTGATCAGTTATATGCTCTTGATTGAAATTATTTTTCTTTCCTTTAGTTCTCATAGACCACATCATATAGTCAAACAAGGGTTAGAAAATTGGGGTTTTGGTAAGGTGTCATGTCAACAAATATGTAGTTTAGATTACATGAAGTCCATCAATTTTCTTCCACCGTAAGCAGTGCCACAATTGCTGAAATCTAAAAAAATCCAATGATAATATTTTTTTTTTGGTTACATGATAATATTAATTTGAGTGAAGATAAGATTTCAAGAATGTATAAAATAATAAGAGGAAAAAAAATCTATAGATTAATGTTCATGGGATAAACTATGAACAACAACTTCTAATCTTTTGTATTACTTAAAATAAAATAAAAAAAACTTATAATCTTTTATAGATAGGTCAATTCAGTCACATCCTAATTATTCCTACCTTAGATGACATACTTTTTTGGTGTTCAATATAATAAAAATATAATCTTTTGTAAGTATAAAAATATTTTTCATACCTATGGTTTGAGTATAACTAAAATTTATATGTCTATAGTTTTATAGTTATATAACTATAAAACTTATATAAAATACATGTTGCTTAATCAAAAGCATGGTCTTCAACTTTATTTAGTGCTATTATGACTTCTTTTTTTGTCTTTGAGTGGCATCTATTGGAAAACTTAGAGACATTTTTTATTGGGGGTTAAGAAATTGAAAGGGTGAAACTAATCAATAATTAGAGTAATTAATTAGATAACCAAAGGTTCTAAAGGGCAATTTAAATGGAGAAAATAAGGATAGTGACCAATCAATTCAAAATAAATTTATATTAGAAAGAATAATATATATTTTTTGAAGGGTTTATAAAGAATAATATTTAAAAGAAGCTATATTAGTTCATACATCTAATTTATATTATAGTTAATGTTTTTTTAGCCTATTCATTGATTTAACACGTTAAGAATATCATAGTAAACAAAAAATTGCACCAAGTGTCATTCTTTCTATCTTTTAAAATTGATTATACATCTTAATAAATGAGGGAATAAGATCCCACCAAGTATAAAAACCAGAAGTAATACTAGAAGATGCAAGTTTATCTAGACAACAATTGCCCTTTAAAAAATATGAGAAACTAAAAACATTATATATTGAGTTAACATAAGACAATTTTTTCATCTTGTTTTGAGATTCCAAAGAACAAGTTTGACGTTGGAGAAAACATTCAACACAAGTTTAGAGTCACACTCTAACTAGAGATTTTTGCAACCATTGGAGAAGATGTTACATTAGTTTTACCCATGGCTTTGAGCAAGTTTACCGAATATGACTTTGGTTTGTCTGCGTGGGAAACAAGTGTTGTTTTTGGAGTTTGAACAAAGACTTCATCTCTTGTCATACTACGATCATTTCTTTGGTCACTCACCTGAATACTGGTGGTTACCTCCATGATTGTGGAAGTAATAACCATTCTAACGGCAGAGCCAGAATTATTGTAAAGCCCAGGCAAAAAAAAATTGTAACACATTTATAGGGGTTTACATAAGAAATTACAAACAAACAATAAAAAAATCTAAAGAAATTGCCTAATTTATAGAGGTTTATATAAAAAATTTATATGGATTTACATAAGCAATTGTAAAAAATTTAGGCCGGAGCCCAGACACGCTGGGCCATAGAACCGCTCTTGGAGATGGTTAACAACTATTCTTAGTATAACCATTCAGTTTAATTCTATTGAGGATGTTTGTCTTCTCGTTGTCAGAGGCTGGTCACCACAATGTAAATTAGTTATTTAATCTGCTTTGGTTAACATTTTAAATGTAATTTGGTGAGCTAGGAACCAATTGAGATATTATGAGATTTTAAATGTTATTTATACTCACTGGAAGACTGCTATTAACTTGGTCATTGCCAATGTTTTCTCTGCTTGCAACTCGGTGACTGAATTCAGGATTCTTAAAGCTTTCAACATTACTATTCACCCTCCAAAGGCTCATATAATCATTTAAGTTACCTTGTTTTAAATTTTTAAATACTTGAAAGGTTTTAGCTTAAGTTCCCCTTTCTTTTTTGTTTGTTTAGTTTTGTCTAATATATAGGCGATGCTCCTTGCGTTGTCAGTTTATTAAAAAAAAACCTATAAAAATAAAAATATGTATTCTAACCCTGTAATTCAGAAAAATGATTTAGAAGTTGAATTTTTTCATGATTTTTTTTCCTGAATGTTTAGGACATTAAAATATAGATTTCCACAACAAAAAAAAACTAATTAAGAGACGAATTAATTATGAGTTTTTAAAAGCATCAAAAACTCAAAAATCAAAACAACCGAAATCTTGACCTAGAAATCGAATTTCGAGGTAATTGTTTGCAGAGACATCTATAAAAATAGATAGAAAGGATTTGAGAACTTTTATAGAATTTCGAAGACTCCTCAATTTATTTTGTTTTTTCAACCAAAATGCGCAAAATTGTAATTTTGTTAAGAGTAAACATATACTCGTATATCAAGTTTCGTTCACTAATTTGTAGGCATGATTATACTCCCTCCATAAATATATCTAGCACTTATTTGACTTTATTTTTGTCCCTAAATGTAAACGTCTTTTAAAATTACTAGATGCGTTTATTATTTTTTTCCTAAACATATCCCTAATTAATACTACTAACTTAATTTGAAATATGAATAGTCAACTTTAATACACATACAAACAAAGAATAATTTGGTAATATTAACGCATAAAACAGACACATTAAATACAGTGACAACTTTTCATAAGAAATGTGAAAAAAAACAAACGGGGCTTAGATACAAGGACGGAGGGAGTAACATCATAATAACCCACGCCATGAAATTTTAGAGTTTTTAGACGACGAACGAATTAATTATGAATTGTTGAAGAAATTTATAATTATGGAGAATAAAAATTCATAATTAATCATTTTTAAAAAAAAAATTCTATATATATATTTTTTTTGGAAAGCCATATTTAATATCTTTGACATATATGTAGAAAATCTTGAAAAAATTCAACTTCTATGATACTTTTCTGGACTTCTCACATACTCTCTTCGGTCCTATTTATAAGAAAAATTTGACTTTTTAGATTTATTGAGTAATTGATGTATTTTGTCTAGAATATAGACCAAATACATCATTTATGTAATGAATCAAAAAAGTCAAATGTTTTTTATAAATAGGATCGGATAGAGTATTATAGAGTAAAAAATGTGAAGAATCTCAAATTACAAGGTTATAATATCTGTTTTTAGTTTTTTTTTACAAAATTAAATTGATATTCATTTATTCAAATTGATAGAGTTCATAGATACAATAACGTGATCGATATCGCTAAAAACGTAAAGGGTGAACCTGCGATCAAACTCGCATTATCCAAGTTAATAGCATTCAACGACAAAAGGTAGGTTGATTTTCGGAAGCCTTATCGAAAGCCTTATTCAACGCCGCGTCCAGATCATTCAGTCGTGGTCTTACGGTGCAGGTAGGTTGAAGAACGGGAGTACTTTCGATATTTATCTTTTCTTTTTGGTAAATGCTCTCCTCTTATGAACACTCTCCTCTAACGATTTAAATATATGACCATCTCCGTTTGGATAAATAAAACACATATAATAAACTAAAATATTTAGGTATTTTTTTCACATAGGAAGAGACATAGAGATAAGTAACAACATGTAATTCCAACAGAAGAAAAGTATTCTAATCTATATTGTAAAATTACAGACAATGTAAACAGCGTTTAGAAGTCCAACAAGTAATTAACAGCAATGAGACCAAGAAACTTTCAAGGTCGTGTTTAAAGAAACAAAGGAAGAAGCGCATACGGTTATACAACTTGTTCGTTTAGTCATTGACGGCTATTTTGTTTCCAAAGGGGTATGTAGAATAGTTTAACTTATATGTTATTTGAAGCAATATCATATTCATTAACATGTAATAAAGTCAGCATGTTTTCTCATTACCTTAACTTTGTAGATCATGTCACGTGGAGGATTTTCACACGGACTAACTTTGCTATGACCGAATGGTCCAAAAAATTACTTTGCTAGAACCGGTCATATTAATT